>ERZ1026848.94-NODE-94-length-45872-cov-73.370561_pt1 | contig 45872 bp, 78 predicted proteins | sample MGYA00380154_ERZ1026848 | MGnify/ENA primary metagenome ERZ1026848 (study PRJEB33269, sample SAMEA4719790) | human gut metagenome | biome: human-associated habitat; feature: organic feature; material: feces | place: Cameroon | collected 2013-10 ...
CCACTCTGTTACCTTGCTGATAGTGATTTCTCCACCAAGGAATCTTCTCATATCCAGGGCGAAATCAGAATCACGGGGCATTTCACTCACAATCCGTACCTTATCTCCAACTTTGTATTTCGCCATAAATAACTCCTTTCAATTTTCATAAAATGTGGATTACTTTTCGCTTATGTACAAGCTGCCATCACTATTCAGCCTAGGGGTAACTCCAAGCCCAATCCCTTTTTGGTACAGCTCGCCGCTTATAACAATGTAATTAACGCCAGTTTCTTCATCCACAACGCATAGTGTCTCATACTTTCCGTTTGAGTTCTGCGCCCAAATCTTTATCGGGTAATTCTGTTCGGCTCTGGCCACGGTAGTGGAGCACGCCCCAAGAATAAACCCGGTAACAAGCATCAATGGCAAAAATGCTTTGCGCATTATTTAGACCCTCCTTTCAAAATCCGGCTGGCTTACAGCCGAACCGTTTGATGTGCCAGTTTACATAATTATCTGTGTCTGCTAGGACATAGGCTAAGACATTCTTTCCTAGTTCCCGGATTGCCGCTTGTTCAAGAAGTCTCGTTCGTACCGCTTGCAGATCTTCTCCGCTTCCACAAGCACCCTCCACGCCTTGGGGGTCGTCGCTCTCATCGAGAGGAAGTCCGACAACTCCGTCTTGCTTACATTGATACCCTTTTTGCTCAGTTCCAGCACGAGCCACAACCCTTGTTTCAGCCCATTGTTTTCCGTAATGTCCCGGATGTAGGCAATCTTCCGTTCCGCTTCCGCTTCGTCTATCTGCACCATGTATGCCAATGCTCATAACCTCCGTTCCTTTCGTTGTTATTTTGTTATTCTGAACAAAAATTCACAGAAGGTATTGACCCTTGGAGTGGCGTATGGTATATTGATGTTGTCAGAAACCAATAACCATTCGCCACTCGCCGGAGCGGGAAATTCTGAAATTCAGGTTTCCTACCCCGTGGGTTGTTATACTCTCTTGGTGTGAACTGGTGTTCATGCCCGTATTATAATCTCAAGAATCTCATAAGTCAATACTAAATTCTCATAAATCTTAAAAATAGCAGTATGCACAAATCCTGGAGGTTGAATCCGATGTTTTGGGATAAATATGTAGCACTTTGCAATAAAGTAAAAAAATCGCCTAACGCCGTGGCAAAGGAAATTGGGATTTCAAGCGGTGCTGTTTCTGGCTGGAAGACTGGTAACGCTCCGCAAGCCGCCAAACTTCTAAAAATCGCAGACTACTTTGGCGTTCCCGTCTCCTACTTCTCCGAGGAAGCCCCGGAAAAGGAAAAAACCCCGGCTCCCAGTAAGAGAACCGAGGTAATCATGAAGATGTACGATATGCTTACGCCGGAGAATCAGTCGTATGTTTACGATTCGATTGCTGCGCTTCTAAAAGAGCAGCAATAAGCGTAAGTATTTTATCCTTGTTTTCTTCGTTCAACTGTTCCGCCATTTTTAAGACTTCATCTCGCATTGTTACCGCTCCCTTGTTTTAATTTATTCCCGAATATTTGTTCGCATATCAATACTATAAGAATATATATGTCCAATAAAACGGATACTTATAAAAAATGCCCGGCCACCGTGCCACAAGTGACCGGGCCGCCGCCGGTGTGGTGTGTCCCTCGCCGTTGGCTTGCTATAATGGTACATGATGTACTGTATCCTCGTAAAGACTTTGCGGAGGAATCCGGTGCTTGTAAAAGAAATATGCCTGTCTTATACAGAAATGTGGGGTGAAACCATGGAGGAAAAGACAATTATACAAAAAATCAATCCAATTTGCGAAAACTTGCCAAAAAAGATGAAAATGGTAAAGGAACAGCAGAGAAAGACAAACCAGCAAATAATTGACAGCACCGGGATAAGTGAATCTACGGTGAAAAAATTCTTTTCCGGACATTTGAACGGCCCCAGTATCTATGATGTGACGGCCATAGCAATTGACCTGGACCTGTCCCTGGATGAACTCATGGAGCTTACACCTCCAAAGGAAGATAACACAGATGAACTCTCTAAATTGAAGATTGAACTCGCTCACAAAGAGGAACTGCTCACAGAAAAAGAGAGAATCGTATCCGTTTCGCAGGAGCGTGTGCGGGCAATGCAGAGAGAACTATACCATGTACGCAGAGATTGGCGTTCCGTAGCGTATGCTGCCTGTTCTATGGCGGTACTGCTAGGGCTCTTTTTAATGATATACGTTGTCCTGGATGCAAGAAACCCAAACATGGGCCTGTTCCGGCGGCGGGAGATAAGTCCCATCGTTTATGTTGCGGCGTTCTCCATCGTCCTGGTTCTGTTCGTGATAGCACATTCGTTCATTAAGAAAAAAGTTGGTGATAAAAATGCAGATGATACCAATTGATTTATCAGCCTTGACAGCCTCGGAACAGCGGCAGTTTACGGAGAATCCGTCTGTCCTAAGCACGGACTGTGATGCGGTATGCTGTCTCTATATGCGGTATTCCTCTGATCGCCAGACAGAGCAGTCCATTGAGGGGCAGCTTCGGGAGCTGCTTACATTTTGTCAGCAGCACAGATACCGGGTCGCCGCTATTTACGTTGACCGGGCTATATCCGCTCACGCCAGCATGGAGAAAAGACCGGCGTTCCAGCAGATGCTATCTGACAGTTCCAGAGCGGCTTGGAAAACGGTTTTGGTATATAAGCTTGATAGATTTGCCCGGAACAGAGAAGATGCCGCCGTGGCCCGTATGCGGCTCCGTAAGAACGGTTGCAATGTTGAATCCGCAAAGGAAGGCATCTCCAAGAACCCGGAGGGCGTTATTCTGGAATCCATCCTGGAGGGCATGGCAGAATACTATTCCCTGGAACTGTCCCAGAAGATCACCAGAGGAATGAGGGAATCGGCCCTAAAAGGGCAAGCTGTTGGCGGCTTTGTGCCATTCGGCTACAAGATTGAGAACAAACGCTGGGTTCTTGATCCTTTGACTGCACCTTTGGCACTGGAGGCATTTAATCGGTACGCAGACGGAGAAACAGCAGCCGCAATCTGCGATGACTTAAATTCAAGGGGACATAGGACATCTAGGGGTGTTAAATTCAATAAGTCTAGTTTTAAGCAGATGTTTCGCAATGAAAAATACATCGGTGTGTACAAATACAAAGATATTCGTGTGGAGGATGCTGTGCCAAGAATTGTCCCAGATGATGTGTGGGCAAGAGTACAAGCTAGGGTGAAAGTAAATGAGCAAGCCCCGGCAAGGGGGAAAGCGAAAGTGCCGTATCTCTTGATGGGGAAATTGTTTTGTGGGCATTGTGGTTCAAAGATGGTAGGGGACTGCGGCACTAGCAGGAATAAAACAGCGTACAACTACTACACCTGCGCCACCAGAAAGCGGCAGAGGAACTGCAATAAAAAACCAGTCCCGAAGGACTGGATAGAAGATATAGTGGCTCAGGATGCCTTGGAAGTCCTCACGGACGAAGTAATTGAATATGTGGCAACAATTGCCGCTCAACAGTCCAAAGAGGAAATCCAGCAGAACACCAACATTCCGGCAATTCAATCCCAAATTGCAGACATAGAGCGAAAAATCAGAAACCTGATGAAAGCCATAGAATCCGCATCCGCTTCACCGGAAGTGCTTGTGGAAAGAATAGCCGAACTGGAATCACAGAAAAAAGGACTGACCGCCCAGCTGTCAGAGGAACAGAGAAGCGTTGTTCCACTCACAAAAGAAATGGTCATGTACTTCTTGGAAAGCGTTCGATCACAGGTCGTAGACCTAGAAACTCAGAAACCTATGCTATTCAACCTCCTGATTAACTCCGTAACCGTCTATGACGATGAACCCGGCTTTCTTAAATTCACAACCGCATATAATCTTACGCAAATACCATCAAAAACCTATAAAGTCCCAACTTCTGACGGATGTAAATGTTCGGATATAGGTCTGATAAGTCCACCATTGGACACATATCCGAACACCATAGCAGTGGTTGGAATGGTATTTGTCCAAACCAAAAGACACGCCTTGCCTTAATTGGCAGGGCGTGTTATTTTTTACCGTTTATACATGGCTTGGAGAACGCCAACCTTTTCTGCTTTCTCGATCTCACGCTGGTGGAGATAATTGTAAATAGCCATCATCTCGGCGGGCGGTTCACCTTTCTCCCGGCGGTATTTTTCAATTAGCCGAACAACTTCTTTATGCAGAGCTGTGAAGTGGCCCTGCTCCTCGCCAGAAAGCTTGAAATACAGCTCGGCAGTTTCGGGGTAGAGGCTCTTGTACTCAACGGCTTTCTTGGCGTACTTGGTAGCATCCTCAATTTCTTCTTCAATCTGCTTTTGCAGTTCGTCAATCAACTTCATGGCTATACTCCTTCCTGAATGTATTTATAGAGCGTATCCAGTTCCTTTTTGCCAACTTTCATGGTCATTTTTACAACAGGGATTTTTATAGGCATCGGCTCTGTGCCGATATACGGCTTTGCGGCATTGTATAGAGCATCCACGTCCACCATGCCATGCTCCTGGTCGTAGATTTCCATTGCTTTCAGCACGGGATTATCTGCGTACTGAGCAATGATGCTGGGCAGTTTTGCTGCGAGAAGTCCACCAGCCCCGGCAATCAGAACCCTGTCCCAGCCAGAAAGGCTGGGGGCAATCTCCCGGTCAATGAATTTCACAATCCCTGCCTGAACATTTTCGAGTGGGATCATATTCTACCTCCATTTAAGATGTGGGGCGGTGAAAACCGCCCCACGCATGGTTAGTTACCGTTGCAGCAACCACCGCCGCACTTGGGCAGAGGGTTGTACAGGGTCTGAGCGGTCGTGCCGGTGCCGGTGGTCACATCGGCAACCATCTTGGGATAGAAGGTGGCGTTTGCGTAGGTAACAATGGCATTGTCACCGCAGCAGCGCCGCTCTGCCTCGATCTTGATGTCCTTGGACAGCTCAGCACGCACAGATTCCACATCCTGCCGAACCAGAGCAAAGCTGTCCTCAGTCCGCTGATTGTGAACCGCCTGGTTGCACAGGGACTGGCGAATGTCCTTGAGCTGACCGTCAACATAGGCATACAGCTCAAGGGTTTTCTGGTCGTTGTAGATATTGGCTTTCAGCAGAGAGATCTCTGCATCCTTTGCGGCAATATCCCGGTCTTTGTCCATGTCGTACCGGGTGACAGGCATATTGTCACTGCAACAGCCACCGTAGCCATTCCAGCCATTCCAGCCATAGGGAGCAGCAGGAACAACAGGGATGGTCTGATTGCGATTGCCCATAGCCAGTGCGCCCAGACCGCCCATGGCATTTAGAACGCCCAGAGACAGACCGGCAATACCAGTGCCGAGACCAGCACCGGCTACGCCCTTGCTGGCGTATTCCTTTTCCATTTCTACCATATAGAAGTCCTCCTTAAAAATATTGGAGGTGGCCACCTTCTGCCATTATAATAACAAAAAACCAGGCGAACGAATCATCATCGTTTCGCCTGGTTTTCGTCAGAAAATCGTCAATTTGTGGTCAAATAACTAAGTCATCCGGGAGTGTGGCACTGTACCCCTTGACTGCATCGTATTTCTGCTGCAATCTTCGGACAACCCTGGTTATCGTGGCTTGGGACACATGGAGATTTTGCGATTGCCATACTTGGCTTTTCCCGGCGGCACGGGTGGTTAGGACTTCCATTTCCAGCGGCGTGAGATACGCCAGCCTATCAAATTCTTTCACAACCACCCGGTTAATCCGGGATTTATCCATTTATGGCATCACGCCTCCTGCTTTTTGTAGTTGTCGCTGGAAATCTTAAGCAGAGCACCCAGCAGAGTGTCTACGGCGGTAATCGTACCCACCACCTGCTCGGTGTAGGGCAGGCCCCACACCGCCGCAATGGCAGCGTAAAACGTAGCCAGGGCGGGCAGCAGGATCAGGGCAACCCATTTCAGAACATCATACACCTTGTTTTCCATCAGCATTTTGTCTTCCTCCTTAATTATGCAACGGTATTTTACGTACTTCCTCCATAACTCTTTTTGCAGAGCCGTTTCCACCAGCGGCGGCGTATGGTTCGTACAAGTAGTCATTGAGGTTTTCATATTCGTCTTTAGTGATGTATCCACGCTCTACGTATTTCATTCCCAAAAACACGATACGGTCGTGGGCCATTCCCACCAGCAGCCGGGTGTTCGCATCGTTCTTCTTCCGGCGGGCCTCCAAGAATCCCCAGAAGCCCGCCGAACCCACGAACGCCAGCAGAATGGTGATAGCGGTTTTAATCCATTCGCTCAAATGGTTTTCCTCCTTACTTTCCAGTAAATCGGTTGACATATCCCCGATTCCACACGCCAACGTGAATGAACGTGGAGTACACCCCGATTTCGCCGTCTGTAATTTTGCGCTCTATAATGCCAAGCAGCTTGGGCTTGTCCCGACAATGCATATCAAAAGCACATCCCAGTTTATGTAGGCTTCCAGCTGCACCGCCAACCTCACGGTTGTGTGTATCACAGCGATACCCAGAGCCGCCAGCGGTGGCGATCTCGATAGCCTCACCATACTCGTCCCGGATAGCCTGATAGGTATCCACCATCCGTTTACTGATAATGGATTCCTGGCAGCAGTCCTTGCCTTGGCAGTGGACTTCGTGCGCCATCAGATTTTTGGATAAACGTACATCCACCCCCCGGGGGATATGGTAGCAGCCATCGGCCTGTAAGTACTTTTCAGCCTCAACCGGTGACAGCTTATCACCAGTTGCCGGGGCATCCTCTGCTTCTCGCTCCGGCATCCCATAGGCTACAGCGTGGCGCAGAGCCTTTTGTGTGGCTTCCCCGGCGATGCCATCAGCTGTGATGCCAAAGTCCGCTTGAAAAGCCTTTACTGCCCTCTGTGTGTTGGGACCGTTGGCCCCATCGATTGCCCCGGGATCATAGCCCAGGTAGGCAAGTAGGCACTGCACTTGTAAAATGCTCAATTGATCCACCTCCTTATACCGCCGCCTCCGCTGCATCCATCGCATCAAGGGAATCATAGAACGCCTGTGCAAGGGCTTCCACATCCGTAATGTCGTCTTCCGTCAGGAGCCCGCTGTCCAGGTGGGTGTATGCCTTGTCCAGCCAAAATGCCACATCTCGTCCGGCGGCGATCTCTCGTTTGATGGAGCGCAGGGTCAGGTTGTGCCTAGCTTTACTTTTGATAGCCATGTGTACCTCCTTTATGTAGCGGTCATGGACGCTACTGCGTCCTCAAGATTTTTAATAACGATGTTAACGTCTCTTTGATAGTCCAGTTTCAACCCCGCTCCGTCGCTCGCTTGCACCACAGTGTCGGGGGCATAGGTAATCAATGCTTTATAGGCGGAGATTTCAGCAGGGGTGAGCGGGGTTTCAATGGGGGTTGCGATTCTGTATACAACTCGGCAAGGTTTAGCTGTAAAGTATTTCACCAGTGCAGTTTTTCGCTCATCATCGGTGCTTGCTGCATCTAGCCCTAAGTAAGAGTTTTCGACTGTGAAATCAATCATATTCTTTTCAACAAAACCCATCGAGTTTACAGTGCTAGACCACGCATTTCCCGACCATGGTAACGCTTCACAAAACAGGTTTCTATTGGTTCTCATCTCCAAAGAATTGCTCGTTTCCTCAGGAGCTTTGATACGAGCGTTTACAGCAACAGCAACGTTCGTATAGGGGTTCATAATAGAAATATTGTTTGCGTTTTTAGCATCAATCACGAAACTTGCGATTCTCTGTACCTTTACCCCTCTCTCCAAGTCCACCTCGTCGCACACCCACTGCTGGCCGTTTTGGTCAGTGTAGTTGCCGCCAGAGGTGACAGGGATGCCGGGTAAGCCGTTTGGGGTGGGAACGGTGAGAGTTTGCGTTTTTCCATTCCCATCGCTCAAGGTCACCACCACGCTTCCGCCGTCCCCTGCGCTCACAATAGGCACAGGTGCATCCGGCGTGGGTGTGCCATCCTGAGTGCTTTTCCCATACACGGTCAGACCGCACAGGGGCGCAGAGAACGCATCGTCAACGGCGATAGGGTTGCCTGTCTCGCTACCCACAAGAACATTCTGCCGGGCTTTATCTGCCGCATTAATGTTGGAACGGGCTTGCTCCTGCTGGGAATCGGTAAGGTTCTGCTCTGTGTACAGCACTGCCGTTTCCGCCGCTTTCTGGGCATCCAGGGCGGCCTTCTTTGCTGCTTCTGCCGCAGCATCGGCGGCGGTGGTGTCACCGGCGGGGCCAACTTCACCCTGCGGCCCTTTGGGGCCGGGGTCTCCCTTGTCACCCTTCTCGCCCCGGAAATTTCCGGATGCGATCCCATCTTCCAGCTTTTTCAACGAATCGGCGGCATTGTTGGCAGCTGTCCCCGCCTGGGTGGCACTGGCTTCCGCACTCCGGGCAGCTTCCGCTGCACTTGCCGCTGCATCCTTTGCTGCCTGGGCATCTCTGGCCACAGCTTGGGTGTAAGGCTTCAGAGGTTCTTCCGGCACTGCTCCGGGTTCCGACATGGATCGGATCGTATTTGTCTGATAGATGACAGATTTTGCCACTTCGCCGTTTACGCCGAGCCATTGCAGCTCTGCCTGACCCCGTCCGGGATAGGCCGTATCCAACCGGCTTACAATCCAATAGACTTTGTCTCCGTCTTCCGTTATGGGGACAAGGTACGGCTTTTGGTCGTCAGCTCTCTGGTGCAATAGCTGCATCGCACCTTTTCCACGCCGGATATTGGGCAGGACTACCCGTGTGACCAGCCCCTCCACTTGTTTCCCCAAGTAGATTACCCCAGCTCGGGGTACCACATCATAGATCAGTACGTCAATCATGGCAACCTCCATCCAATTCAAGTACGATGCAGACAATCCAGACGGGCAGCATCAGCACCATGGTCAGGGTCAGCACCACCAGCCACAGCAACTTAGCCACCGTTCTCATTTAATCACCACTCCATATTTCGCCAGGATGGCAATGATATCATCTGTGAGGATTTTCTTGAGCTGGCCAGGGGGAAGCTTGGCGATCGCTGCCGCAATGGCTCTCATGTCCTGCTCCCCATCCTCAGCGGCACGAATCTCTACCAGCCGCTTCCTTGCTCCATTACTCCACTTGTTCATCCGGCTGCACCTCCAGGATTGCCAGGGCGGCTTGCATATCCGCCCCCTCAGCTTTCATTTCTGCGATTTTCGCAAGGATTCTCTGCTTTCTTTCTTCGATGGTCATGCGTTCACCCCCAGCGCAGTTTCAATTTCGGACAGGGTAGCTTCATACTCTGCGTTCTGTGTGACCACAGCTGCATACTGCTCCCGCTCATATTCCCGCTGGGCCTCGTCCAACTCATCCCAGGGCTTCCAGGGGGTCACCATCTCCCCGGCAAATTCCACGCCGTCCTCCCGGATCCAAGTCTTCCCGCCAGGGACAAAGCGATAACCCTCGATGTAGGCATCGCACTTGCCGTTAAAGGCGGCGGTCTCCACCGGAGTCAGCCCATCGCCGGGAGCAACATGGCAGCGGAAAGCGGTATCTAGATAGATTTTTTTCAACTTAGCCACACCTCACTAACTTTCATTTCTGCCAATCCAGAATCCGAATGTGCGCCAAGACCAATAAAGTGTTGGCCCGTGAGAGAGGAGATATCAAGTGCCACCGTACCACTTGCAGATATCTCCTTCCTCGAAACATCTCCGTCCATATTCCATTCCGTTGCTGGTGTAAAAACAGACAATGCAAGGCGAGTTCCTTTTGCATAAGATATTACAGCATTTAGTGTTTTAAACGCTGTGATATCAACTGCGTTGATGGTGTGTACCCACAAACCAGATTTGTTTCCCTTTAGATAGATATTGCCATTGTCATTAATGTTGTATGTTCCGGTGGCCAACCAGCTACTTCCATTATCGGATCTCCATCCACCGGTAATCGCATTGCAGGAATCTCCCCTGTTATAAAGGTAAAATCTCGGCCAGCTGAATTGCACCCAGGTATCACTGTGGCACACATAGGCATCTACAAGAACCCAGGCACCATTTTGCATCTGATTGCATGCTGTCGGTGTTATTTTCTCCCGATGGTTTATTCCACTCCGCTTCGTATTAAATACTTCGATCACATTGTTCGTTGACAGCGGATTTGCCCCGCCGACATTTCCTGAAATTGCAACGGCGCCATTACCTGTGCCACTCCAGGGATTTGTAAACTCGAACGATGTCATTGGAACAGAGGACTTGACCCAGATCCGTCCCTCTTTTTTGGCAGGTTCGTTTGCCTGGCAAACAACCGTGTAGTACAGTCCACCAGATCCGCCGCCACCACTCATATTAAATATCACTTGTAGCCACCTCCTATCGGTTGATGATCTGCACGTTTACCGTCAGGGCTGTGCTAGGAACATCTTCACAGCTAAATGTCAGCGTTCCGTTTCCCTGGGCAGAGCAATACACATCAGCTTCTATATACGCTTTCCTGGATGCCGGGGCAGGAGCTACAACCACGATGCTGTCCGCTGTTACATCAGCAACGGATGCTGTCTGGGCGTTTGCGCTCCACCCGGATGTGGAGAGCGTAACGGTTGCCGTTTTTATCGGTAGTTGATAATCTACGCCGTGAGCCGCTGCCGACACGCCACCGTCTCCGGTGCTTTTCAGTAAGCCGGTGGATAGAATCTTTGGCTGCTTTTCTTCCAGCTCAGTTTGAACCGTCTTCCCGGACGATGCCTTGATATTCTCTGCTTTTACGGTGATTGCACCGCCCGTGTCCGGGAGCTGTCCGTTTACAGATGATGCCTTTTTACCAAGCTTATCTGTGATATCTGCGATGATGGCTTCAACGCTCTGGCCGCCGCTGGTGGTGATGTCCTCAGCGTTCACCCTAACGTTTCCGGTGGGGTCTGGGTCTTTGCCGTTAACGCTGGATACTGCGCCGCTGCCATCCAGCCCCATCCGGGAAACGGAGTAGGAGATGACAGGGTTGCCGGTGTTGAAGGTAAGCACGGCTCTCGTCCAGAGATACTTACCTTGGGGTACGTTGGGGACATCTGCCATCCAGGAGCCGGAGGGGACGATGGTACCGGAATCGGATACCATGTAAGTGGTGCTGTGGCTTGTCAGCTTTGCGGCATCACCCTTATCGCCCTTATCTCCACGCACCCGCACCCAGGTGTAATCCTGCCATCCAGAGGGCGGCGTAGTGCCAGCGTAAAACCCCAGCCATTCGTCAGGAACATCACCCATGCTGTGGGAGCTGTCCGTGGGCTTCTGGCTTGCGAACTTGAAGTACAGCCGGTCTGCATCGCCCTTGTCACCCTTTTCGCCGTTCTTCACCGTGAAAACAAAGTCCGAACCGGCATTGAATTTCATGGTGTAGGTATCAACCAACCCAGATGTGCCAGTCTTGGCAACGCTGATAATGCCCTTGCCGTCTGCAACGGTCATATCAAAATAGGTATCATCCGCAAGGGTAATGCGGTAGGTTTTGTTCAATCCGGAGGTGCTTTGCAGAGCAATACTGGTAATGCCGCCGTGGCCCTGGGCAAGCTCTAACAGCCAGTTTTTCAGGACTTGACCGGTCAGTTTCTTCGCCGTGCCGGACTGTTGAAGCACAAACAGGTCGCTAAGGTTTACTCTTTCAGCAGGGTTTAACTGCTCTATGGATTTATCAGCCATCTGCTTCTCCTTCCTTTTCTTTACTCTGCTCCACAATTTGGAGCTGTTCCAGCTTTGCCATCACCGTTTTAATGGCATTGGCGCAGCCGACAAATTTATCCTGGTTGTCGATGCCCACAACGGAAATGGTTTCCATGGTTGCACCGATGCGTGATAACAGGTTGATGATTTCGTCCATTGTTTACTCCTTTTCAAGCACTACTCTGATAGCGTTTTCTTCTGGGATAATGGCAACGAGCCGAGTGTAATTTGCGGCATACTGATTCCCACACCACAGCTGAACAGTTTCTGCTGGGTTTGAGAAAACAGAGGCTACGTTCGCAATCGTGTCGTTGCACACACGAAGATTTGTCTGCCTAGTTGGAGGAAAAGGATTAAAATAATCGCAGTCAAAACTTTTCCCAGATGCTGTTACGATTTTTTCCATCGCAATATTCTCCTTGTTTTATCTGTGCCCGAGGACGGTTACTACCGATGTTCCGCCGCTTGCATTTGTATAATAAATAGTAATTGGGTTAAAATAACTGCCGCCTACCCTCAAAGAAGAACAGCGAACAACGCTTGCAGTGTTGTAATCGTTGAAGACACCGTTTGAAAAATCCGCAAATCCTAGGGATGTGTTCACGCCTCCTGCAAACTGCCCGGTGCTAAGACTATTCCCTACGATTTTCCCTGCCCCGACAGAACCACCGGACAATCCGCTTCCGCTGAAATATCCAGCCTCCCCGCCGTAGTTGATGCTCCCGGCGTAAACCTCCCCGGTAAACCGCCCGGAGGCGGCTTCCAGGTTTCCAGCCATGTCCACCTTGAAATTCCGGCCCAGCTGGATGCCGCTTATTCCGAAGTAACCGCCCCAGCTGTTCGTGCCGCCCCAGGTCTGCCCATTGTAGGACAGATAATCTTTCTGGATGTCAAACCCGCCGATTTTACCGGAGGTAGCCCGGATTTCGCCCTCAACCATTGCGCCGCCATCTTGAACGCTGAAAATGGTTTTACTTTTGCTGCCAACGTCCCAACTGTTCGCCTGTAAGTCCCACCAGAAGTCAGATGTTTTATCCCCTACGGTTTTTTCAACTCTGGCTTTAATGGCATCCGCCTGAACGCTTAGCGTTGCCCGAATGGCTTTGTCTGCTTCCTCTCTGGCTTCCACTTCGGCGGCAATTTTCGTTGCCGTGATAGACAAGCTAGACCGCACAGACCGGGTAAAGCGTTCGTACTGACGGTTCGTAGGGGACTGGATTTGGAACTCATGTTCGATTTCCTCGTTGGAGGGGGCTTCTAAATCGCTTGTGGTATCCCGGTAATCCGTTGCTCGGAGAAATACGCCGCCGTAGGTATCCGCAACGGTGACGGCATCGCCAATCTCAACGGAGGGGTCAATGGTCGTTCCTGCGGCTTTGTATGGCTGATAGCGGAAACCTCTGATTCTCCTGTAAATCGCATCAGCCTGGGCTTGTGAACCCCATTCGTTTGTGATTTCAAGCACTTTGCCAGAACGGTCTCCGGCAAAGTATTCAATGTTGTTTCCGCTTTCGTCCTGCCCTGCGAATATCGTAACACCACTGTATCCGTCTGTTTCAGGCGCAGTGCCAAGGCTTTTTACACGCCTTAATAGGTTAAAACTTTCTGCCATGTACGCACCACCTCCTAAACCAGAATGTACAGGCCACCGAATGTGATTTTATAACCGTCCTCGGTGATAAGATGCCGGGTCTCAGGCGGTAGGTCGAACATGCTTACCATCCGTAAGTCTCCTGTAGGGGAGATAATGAAGTTCCCGGCGTAGGCGGCGGCAATCATGCACAGGACTTCTCGCATGGAGTACCCAATAGGGAGGGGGAACTTATAGCCAGCGGTCATAATTTCCCAAGTTCTGGGGTCTACACGAACGCCGCTACCGTCTGCACTGATTTTCATGTTATCCGCAATAAATTGAACAATTTCCTTGTCCAAAAGCGGGTAATTGTGCTGATTGTCACTAGGATATGTAACTTCTGAAAGCATCATTGCATCAAAGGCTTCCAAGGACAGCACATCAAACCCACGCTCGTCATGGACTTGCTTTCTGGTGTCGATGAAGTAAACGCCCTGCTGCACCCATTCCGATTTATCTGTGTTGTCCACAGCCCTGGAATAGATGCAGATTCTAGCTTTCTTGGGGATGTTGAACGGCGCAATCATCTTGATTTTCGCAGTACCGGATACCGCCGCCCCAACACAAGGGGTGGAATCTTTGAAAAACGGCGCCTTTGTGTTCACTTCAAAAAGCCTATCCTCACGGAAACCGGATTCCGGGCCGCCGGTGTCTACCAGAATAGAATCGCCGCCGAAAGTGATAACATCCCCTCGCTCGTCCGTCAGTCTTCCAGATTCACCAACGGTAACGGAGGTTTCAAACCAGTGTTCGCCCTGGATGATTTTCTTGTAAAGTGCCGATGTTTCCTGCATAAGCCGCCGTCACCTCTCAATCAGCGGGAAGGTAATGCCACCCCACCAGTCATCTTCCGGTTTTTCAATCAGAAACGATGCAGGGTTGTTGTTGGAGTACATGGTCACGCCGTACCGTTCCCCGCTCATGGGGTCGTAGTAGTCCACAGACACATACTCCGGGAGAATGGTATTCAGCACCAGGCGGGCTTCCTCTGCCATCAGAGGGCGGCAGGTGATGTCCAGGCGAATCTTGGTAGCTACTCTGCCACGCTGCATCATGCCGTCCATGGTGCGCCCGGAATTGGGCGCATCAATGTCATTTCTTTGCCACTTTACGCCCTGCTTGGCGATAAACGGCATGAAGTCCACGCCATTTATTTCGAGCATCATCTTCATGTCGTTTTATCTCCTTTCTTCTTAGCCGTAAACTCTTGCATTTCTGCGGTTCGCCTCATACACGGCCCGGTCAAAGTCATAGCCTCCACCGTTTCCATTTCCGCCGCCCTGGTTTCGCATTTCGGAAATGACTTGCTGGGCAACAGCGTAGATTGCGGTGACAACATCGTCATTGGCTTCCCGAACACCGTAGGTGATGCCCTCAACGATCTGGTCGTTGTTGGCAACCGCCGTCCGTCTGCCAATGGAGCCAACCATTTCCGCACCGGCTTCACGGGCGATAAAGAGCTGACCTTGGTCTACGAAACCGCCGTTGGCGTATCTTGGGATGGAAACAGATGGGATTGCGCTAAGTCCAGACCAGCTAGCTCCGATAATTGATGCTCCCCAGCTAACTACGGAGTTAAATGTGCTGATTAGCGCATTGATTCCAGAAATGACATTGTTAATCATTCCTTCAAATACAGAAATGACCCCATTGAACATTCCAACGGCAATATTATGTATCCCCTGTGAAACGATTCTGAACCCACTAACGACAGATTCCCATGCTTCACTGAATGCGTTTGCGATAGGATTTACAACGGTTGTAGAAAACCATGTTGCTGCGGAATACCAGATAGACTTTGCGCTGTTCCACATACCGAGAAAATACCCAGAGACGGAATTCCACAGTGAGTTAAACAACTCAGACACAGGTTGCACGACAGTTTGGTCTATCCATTCGGAAGCGACAACCCAAACGGCTTGAATGATAATCCAACATCCTTCAGACAGTTTTCCTATCCACGCAGCAAACGGCTCTACGATTGCTTTCACTGGCTGAATCACCTTGGAATTTATAAATGTGGCAAATCCATTAAAGGTGTTTGCAAAGAACGCTTTGATTTCATCCCATTTCTGGTAAATAAGAATGCCTAAATCCGTTAGCCCACCAATTACAAGGCCGACTGCTGCACCGATTGCAGCACCGATAGGCCCGCCTACAGAACCAACAACTGTACCTATAATGGCTCCAGCTCCAGCAGAGAAAAGCGTAGACCCGGCTGGTATCAAAAGCCCATTCAACACATTCAAACCGTTCATAACGGCATCGTATACGCCTGTAACGAACATCGGAATACCAGCCACAATCCCACCGATAGCCGCCCCAATCAGCCCAGTGCTGATTTTTCCGCCACCAGCGGTAATTGCTTTTGCTACAGCACTTTTGCCAAATGCTTTGGCGATAAGCTGACCGATTCCTTTTCCTAAAAGTCCAGCACCAGCCGTTCCAGCCAATCCTCCAAGAACGATTTCTGAGAAGTTAAAACCATTCAGTTGCTTTTCAATTGCATCCTTGATCCCGCTAAACTCTATTTTGAACCCGGTAGCAGACAAGATGGCTCCTGCGGCGATTGTAAGAGGAATAGACAAGCCAGCCTTTGCAAGGGTTTTGAGAGACATGATTCCATTCAGAAAATCGTTTGACAGTTTCCATGCAAGCAACGCAACGCCTATCGTTCCAATCAGTTTCAGGATTTCTTGCAGATTGTCCTTAACAAAGGAAACAAGCGGCTCCAGTTTCTTTTTCCACTCGTCAATCTGTGTGGTTACTGCATTTTTCAGGAAATCATACCCCGGCAAGTCTAATCCAAGATCTCCACCGCCTACACCGGCTCCGCTTCCACTGCCGCCTTGATTTTGGTCAGGTAGAACGTTCAGCTCGTCAAATCCAGCAAGGTATCGTTTCAGTTCCTTCGCGGAACCGGCTGCGCTGTCCATATTGTCGGCAATGGCACCGCTACCGGACGCTGCGTTCCCAAACGAAGAACCCCATTCAGGATCTTGAATCGTCACGCCAAACAATTCTGCGATGGCACCGATAATTTGGCGCAGAGCGCTTGCCAATGCAATCGCAATAGGAAGCACTTTTGTAAGTACTGGTATAAAGAGGTTGCCGATTGCCCGCGCTGCCTGTTCTAGCTGCGCCCGTAAAATACGAAGCATATTGGCAGGCTGCTCCAGCGTCCTGCCCATGTCGCCCTGTAATTCCGCAACCTGTGTCATCATGGCATAGTAGCGTAGCTGGGACTTTTCAGCTTGGTTCATGGCAGATACGCGCTTTGTAATCCCTAGGCTTAATGCTTCCTCCTGCAATCTAGCCACAGAAAGATCATAGCCAAGCCGACGAAGCGGTTCGAGTTCACCGGCAATGGCGGACTGCACCTTCTGTGACATTTGCGCTGTGGTAGTCCCAAGTGCTTCTCCGTAAGAAGACTGCAAATCGTATGTCAGCTGCGTCAGGTTTTTAGACATAAACGCCGCTTTATCACCAGCTACACCAAACCCTGAGATTATGGTGTTTAATACCGACAGATTCTGCATCCACTCAGCGGGGTCAATGCCCATGACCTCGGAAACCTTCTGGGCGTAGTTATAGGCTTCCTCGGCATACTGTCCCAGAGAAACAGTAAATAGATTCAATGTTTCAATGTATTCCGAAGATTTCCCGATTGCGTTCCCAAGAAACTTCGCTATCGCCCGGTATATGGTCACAAAGCTGATTGCTTTGAGCGCACTGTTCCAAGCATTTGTGCTTGTGGTTGCCCGCCTTACCGTACCGTTGTACTGCTCCGTCGATGTAATCAGCCTTTGAATTCTGCTTGGAAATGCCGAAAAGCCGGAGGAAACCTTGTTCATTTCGTCAGCGAACGGCTTCATGGCTTCTGCCAGGTCTTTCATCTGCTGGGTGAACTTATCAATATCCGCTTTCTCAAGCTCCTGGATGACCTCTGGCAGCTTTTTAAGCTGGTTGATGAAAGTATTCATCTGTGCTTTCCCAAGTTCGCCAAGGGGCTTTAGAGAGGCGGCAAGTGTTGACAGCTTCCCAATGTTGGATACATCCAGGGTAGAAAGTGCCGTGCCGAGTTCAGTGATATTCCTTGGCAGAGCAGGGGAGATTTTAACGTTTCCGCTTCCGGCCATGGACTGCAACGCTGTACCCAAACTAACGATTTTCCCGGCATCGCTTCTTGCAACAGCCGCATTAAGAGCCGCCAGGTTTTTAGATAGGGAAGCAGGGACTTTCACGGACGGGTCGATTTTCAGGTTGTTTACCGCACTGGAAACAGCTTTCAGCTTGTCACCCATGCCCCTGGTGTCAATACCGTCCAGTGCTTTCCGCAGATTGGAAATTGCCCTGCCAGCCTTTGAAACAGAGGAAATGCCGTCTCCTACATCAATTTTTAATTTCGACAGGGCTTTGGAGAGTTTTTCAATTCCAGCAACAGCAGCGTTGCTATCGTTGATGATCTCAAACTCAATGCCCTGCATTTCCACATTGTCAGCCGTTGCTACCACCGCCCTTTCCATCAAACTTCTTGTTGATAGAAACCATAAACATTTCCATCATGGCCTTTGCCTTTTTATCGCTCTTTTCTTCAACAGAGAGCGGTTTTTCCTGCTTTTCCTCCTGTTTCCTAGTCCCTGTGTGAATGTCGATAGGTTGGTCACGGTAGGGGATAGGCTTCGGAGGTTTCCTGTTAAGGCTAAACCGCAGAGCCGGGGCGGCATCCAGTATGGCTTCATATATGTATGCGCCCTGTAGCCACAGGTCTTGATTCCGCAAGTCACGTTTGATTTTGTCGGCTTCCCGGTAGGCTTTTACAAGGCACACATCCTGATTCCAGAACTGGTCATAGGTCATGCCGATTGCGAGGTAGTATGGAAAAACCTTGTTGAAAATCTCTGTGTAAGCATAAGAGGGGGCAGGGGATGCCCCGCCCCCTCCAAAAGTGGGAAGAATATCGCTTACTCTACTGCTTCCCAGCCGGGGTTTCCCTCGTTTTCCTCATCCTCGTCAGAGAGCAGGGTATACACAGCTTCGGAGTACATTTCCGTCAGCACCTTCACAAGGCCGGACTTGTTGCCCATGCCATCGTAAATCTTGTTGATGGTAGCCACCTTGGTGTTGGGGTGGTTGGCAGCAAACGCACCAGAGAACAGCATGGGAATCATGGTAGCGGGCTTTTCGCTCAACTCATTGATGGAAAAACCAGCCTTTTCCATGGCAGAAACTGTAGACCGGGTGAATTCCAGGACGTACTTCTTGCCGTTGTAGGGAATAGAAATCTTCTTAGCCATCGCTAAAACCTCCTAATTTTTTTAACCTGCATCGTCCATGGTGATGGGCGTAGAGGGTGCAATAGAAATGTTCAGGTCAACAACTTCGTTGACACCGCCGCCGGTGGGGTAGCAAGTCAGCTGACCATCGAACTTGAACTTGCCGTCAGAGCCGGTAGGGGTCAGGGTCTCGCCGTCACCGGTGCCGCCGAACCACACAGCGTAGCTCTCGGTCTTATCAGCCAGTGCAACCAGCTTCTTGTAGTCAACCAGCGTGTAGTTCGCCGTAAAGGACAGGGCATCCAGGGACTGGATACCAGCGATGTAGGTCTGCATATTGTCAGACAGGGTAGTGGTTTCCAGCATTTCAGGGTCGCCGCCCAGATCAGGGAACTCCTTGATGTCAATGAGCTTTTCGTAGGTGTTTCCGGTGCTTCCCTTTTTCATAAGGAAAACACGATAGGTGCTAATTGCCATGTTCGCTATTCATCCTTTCTTTGTTATCGTCTGTAAATGTTTTCTCCGTCCGTTTCAGCCTTGTACCGGGCTACCAGACGGTAAATCGTTCCGTTTTCCATGTTCGGAACAGGGGACATAGAAATTCTTGTAAAGTTCTGCTTATAGAGCATTTCGTCAATGGCACCCATGATTTCACGGCACACAGTTTTCTTTTTCCCGGCTTTGTCAGAGTACACATTTACTTCGTACATCACCGTTGCGTACCGTTCCGTGTTGCTGCTGTCAAGATGTGACTGCGTTGTGTAATTGTCCTGCTCTACGATGGACACATAGGGGAATTTTGCCGGGGAGTTCACATATTCGCCGCTGACAGAAATACCAGGAAACCGTTTCCGCAGCGTTTCCGCAATGGGGGTATAGACCTTTCGCTCAATGTCGATCATCTGGTGAATACCTCCTTTACGATTCTCGGAAGCTCCTGCTCAATTTGTTTTCTCGCCTCATACATGGGCATTGCAGGAGGGTTGCCGTAGGTGTGACCGCCGCCCTTGTCTTTGGGCAGATACCAGCCCTTTGGGTCGTCCCAATGGCCTTTCCCGTCCGGGTAGGTGCCAGCCCCCATGCCGAACTCCGACGCTTCCGGGTGTCCGGTTCCGTAGGTGATACCGGCTCCAAATTCAATGAAAAGGACGGATTCCCCATCGGCCTTTACGGCGTAACCATTTGGGATTGCCACGACGGACACGGTTGCATCCCTCATCCCGGTGTAAACAGCCCGTGAGAACCGGATGGAAGCCACAGAAGCACCCAGCATTGCCAGCCTTTCGGCCAGTTCCTTTGCCTTTCCCTTCTGCCAGCGTTGGTATTCCTTCAATTCATCCTGAATCTTCTGAATGCCGGGAACCGACAGCGGAACCACAATTTTCTTGTAGCTCACGATACGCTCACCTTCGTCACGGCAATGGATACGGAGTTCAGCGACCTGGCCACACGCTTCACCATGTAGTCATACAGGGGCTTGCCGTCCTCGTCGTGCGCCGGGTCTTTGTCGATAAACAACACTGTGCTTTCGTCAATGGGGCAGGAGGTATCATCAAGCACAATCACCTTGTCGTATCCAGCCAGATTGCCGAATTGCTCCACCTGGGAAGAACCGCTTGCGGCTGAAATATTGGCTCTAAGGATCTGGGCTGGCTTGTAAACGATTTGTTCTTCGCCAGTCTCATTACCGTCCTCGCCAATAATCGGCTCTTTGTGGTCATACAGGCAGTACCAGAATGTACGCTTGTTCCGTTCCATGACTTTCATACAGCCACCTCACAGAACGCCACACATGGGGACGATTTGCCGCAGCATGGAGGGCGGCACATCCCCGCTCTCATAGGTTCTGGAAATGCCGTTTTCGCTGTGCGCCGATTCCCCCTCAGCCCCACGCTTGTTCAGGAGGTACACGGCGATTTCAACCTGTAACAGGCTGTATTGCTCCGGAACTTCCGTCACAGCGGGGTCAAAGGGGAAAGCCTTGCGGCAAATCTTGTTCCCGGCGATTCCAAGGTAGGCAGAAACCGTGCTGTCATTGGTTTCCTCTGTCATGGCTTTCACCATCTCTTTTTTTTCAATTTCCAACACGGTTTCTCAGCCTCCTTTCAGCCGTCAGGCGATTTCGTAGAATCCTTCGGTCTTGGGATTGGACTTCGGAGTGCCCACGATAAAGCCGCTGTCGGTCTGCTGGTAGTAGACCTTGCCGTCCTGCTTGGTGGTATCCTCGGTGGCCTTGGCCGTTCCTTTCATAATGCGGACAGTCTTGGTTTCGTCAGTCAGCGCAACAACGTAGTACTTTCGGGAGTAGATTTCGTTCTTCCGGATGTTGGGTTCACGCTTCTGCTCAATCTCGGTGCCACGCTTGTTGAAGATGGTAACTGCCTGACTGGTTGCGACCACAACAGTGCCACGCTTGGCATCCTTTTTCGTGAAGATGCTGACCCCTGCCACGGTGCCGATGTAGCCAGTCCGGGCAAAAGACTCAACGTATTTCAGCTGTTCGCCCAATGCCTTCCGCAGTTCGGCGGTATCCAGGGGGTTCACGAAAGCGAACGCCATAGCAGACAGCTTTTCAGGCTCGTTGTCGGTACTCTCGACATTCAGGCTTGCCACGGCATCGGCAAACGCATCAAAGCCGATTTTGGGGGATGCAACGACCATGGGGGCTTTTACGAACTCGCCGTAAATATCGCCGTTGACGGTGTTGAACATATCCGTACCCATGTGCCGGGTGCCGACAGGGACAAGCATAGGGTCGGTCATTTCCTGCTCGTCAAAGTACTCGAATCGGTTCTGGGCAAGCTCGATTCTGTACTCTCGTTCGCCGTAGGAGACCTCAATGGATTTGCTGTTGCCCTGGCCCATGTTCAGCTTTTCGGTGCCGTTGGTAGCCTTGTAAACGTTGATTTTCCGGAGCATACCAGCGGTGCCGACCAGGTTGTTGTCAACCGTGCAGAACCGCTGCAAGTCCAGATGGGAATTGAACTGGTCTTCTACCTCGTTGGAGAGATAGAAGTTATCGTAGATTTTGTGCATTGTTTACCTCCTTGCAATCAATAAATTCAAAGGTGTACCCTTTGTGTGTTTTCTGCCTGCTTCCATGTAAACAGGCAGACACGTTTGAACCTGTTAGACTTAAAGCAGAACACGCCGTGTCGATGTTATAAAATTCCCCAACAATCTCTCCGTTTTTGTTTTTAACTCGAATGCTTTTGTTGAGAAACACTGCCTTTTTCATGTTTTCTTCATGTGTCACCCATTCCAAATTTGAAACGTTGTTATGGTCTCTAATCCCGTCAATATGATTCACTTCCGGGAAGTGGTTCACGTTTGGAATGAATGTCAATGCAACAAGCCTGTGGACATATTCTTTCTTTCGCCTACCGTCTCCGGTAAACAAATTGATTTGCATATATCCGTTTGACTTTATGGTTGGCTTCATCAGTCTGTTGTTTGAGTTCTTCTTTATTCGTCCTTCTGTAGAAACGCTATAATTCGGATACTCTTTAATCGTTTTGAATATCTCCATATTCACAACCTCCGTTGCTGCTCTTATTCATTACCTCCTGTTTCATAAAGTGCTTTGTATTCCTCCGGGTGTTTCTGGGAGAAATCGTATCTCTCCGCAGGGGACATCTTTCTGAAAGCATCCTTGGTCATAGTGCCGCCGGTGCCACCGTCTGCTCCCCTGGGTGTCCTTTTCAGCTTGTCAGCGATAATTTTCTTGGCATAGCCGTCGAGGAACTTCTGGTTGTTGGCAAAAACCGTCGCCATATCGCCGGATTCCATAGCCGCAGCGGTTGCGGTTGCCAGTTCTTCGTCATAGCCCTGGGAAACCAGCTTGGCCTTATACTCGGAAACTGTCTTTTCCTTTTTAAGCCCTGCCAATTCCTGTTCCATGTTTGCCCACTTCTCGGCTTCCTCCTGCTTCTTCCGCTCGTCCTCGGTCAGAAGTTCGTGGTGCTTCTTCTTCCAGGCGGCCACATCAGAAGCGGCCTTGTCGTACAGGTCTTTCTTCACATAGCCGGAATAATCCGGGTCAGGGAAGTCAAAGCCCTGCAAGGCGGCGATTTTCTCCTCCGGGGTCATGGTGTCGAATCCTGCGATTGTCTTTACGTCAATTTTTGCCATGGTGTTTACATCCTTTCTGCGCTTAACAAGGCTGATCTCCCAGCACGATTTGCGATTTTCGGCTTCTCTGCCGTTATGGGGCCGCCAGCAGGTATCGAACCCGCAACCTGCTGATTACAAATCAGCTGCTCTACCAGTTGAGCTATGGAGGCATATAAAACAAAAGAAGGGCTTCCGATACCAATTTCAGGTATCGAAAGCCCTTCGGCTGTAATCTCCCACAATTTGGGAGCCATATAATATTCAGTTCACTTTCTTGCGCTTGATCTCGATGACGGAAATCTTCCCTTGTTCCACCTTGATTTCAGCCTGATTGCGGCGGTGAAGAACTTCCTCAATCGCCTTGATTTCCCTGGTTGTCATCCGGATTGCCGGTCTGGCTTCCATTTCCAGTTCCATTGGTGTTTCCTCCGTTCTGCAATGCAGCTTTTGCCGCCTTTTCCTCCTGCTCTTTCATGTAATCCATGCTCATGCGATAAGCCAATTGCGGATCGGAAAATAATCCGCAATGTGTAAACGCCAATTCAGGAGCAATTTTATCGCAGGCAAGCATCTGGGTCAGCACCGTAGACTTTTGGGCGATATTCTCATAATTTCTACGGGTAAACCGGATTTCCAGAGCGGAAAGCCGCAGATTCAGATTTCCCATGTCCCGGCAAATCCGAAGAACCAGCTTCAAGAACTCCTTTTCGGACTTCTTGAATATCGGCTCCATGCCCTTGGCCCTGGATTCAGCAGCAGACCAGCCGTCCCGCATGATAACAGCAGTCCCGGTGTCGCTGGTGGATGTGCCGCCGTTCCGGTTCGGCATTCCACAGATGGTGAGAACCGTCTCGTACATGCTGTCCACAAGGGTCTGGGTCTGCGCCTGGTTCAACTCACTGTTTAAGTAGGTGATTTCCGCTTTCATGGTAGCGTCAATGTCCTTGAACTTGAGGCCGCCCAGTTCCTTCAATGCCTGGAACTTCTCTTCATCAATATCCACATTGTGGAACAGAATCAACGCCTGAATGAACTGCTCCACGCCGTCCACACGGTTGCTCTCTGTCATGTTGATGGCATCCAGCAGGGGAATGACAATTTCAAAAGCCCCAAGCCGTGCGTCGTTTGCAGGGTATTCAATGATGGGGATTCCTAGAATCTGGTCTTCCTGTTGAACCACGCTCCATGTATTGAGAACTTCAAAGTATTGATTTCCCGTCCAACAGGAGAATACCAGCGTTCCATCCTCTTTCTTGACGTAGCGTACACCCATCATAGGCTTATGCCCCAGGCCCACACTGTACACTACAAAGGCGTACCGGGGGTCAAGAGTGAAGATTTCAAAGGGAGCTTCGTCTTCCTGTACGTCTGCCATACTGTCCGGCATGGCCATACGGTAGGACGTTCCGCAGATGTGCATCCAGTCAACCAATTCCTCGTCCTTGGAGGCTTTATCCTCAGAGAGCATATAGTCATTCAGCCGCAATACTTCATCGGCAATACTCTTTTCGCCGCCCCGGCTGACATACTGCACAGGCTCACCAACCAGATACCCGGTCTTAAAGGAAACAATTTCGTTTGCCCGGTTTTCAACAACCATATTGTTGATTTCCGGGCGCACTTCCTTTTCCCGGTACAAAATCGGCTGATCACCACGGTAGTAGCGGTAGAGGTAGTCAATTTCAGACTGGTTTTGCAGGTGCGTGAACAGGGCCTTTTGTAGCACATCAATCACATTCCCGCTATGGATCTCGCTCACCTCGGTATAGATAACCTTTCGCCCGAATAATCGTCTGCTAGCCGTGTTCCGCACCTCCTTTTCAATATATTTTCTCTATTATCATTCTACCATACTCTCCAATGGTTGTACAGTTAATTTATGTTCACTAAACCATTCGCCACCAAAAGCACAAAGCGCATCGGGTGAAGTTCCCTACACCCAAATGCGCTAACATCAGATATTCAGTTTTTATTTTTTCCCGAGGATGCTTGCCATTTCCTCCATTTTAGAGGAAATGAGGGAAAGCACATTCGTGTATTGATTTACTCGTTTGCTGCTGAGAATCAGTTCGTCCGTTTCCGTGTCGCAGTCCGAACACATCATGTCCGACAGCATTTCAATAGTAGACTTTGCCATTTTGGCATCAAGCCACAGTTTATTGGAAGTATGAACGTCAATCATGCTCTCCGTCCCTCCCCAAGAAACTTATTCAGGAAGTAGGTCTGCCCCTTGCCCGTCACCTTGGGGGTCTTGCTGATAGAGGTATGGCCGTCACTGTGGCAGACCACTGTTTCCTTGACTTTCAGAATGCCCAGTTCCATGCTCAGCTGTGTGGGCATATTGTAGTCCGTGCCGTTCCGCTTTACCAGATATCCGTTTTCACGCATCCACCGGAACAGCCGCTTTTCTCCCGTATTGACGCCGTTCTGACGGAGGATTTTTGCCAGTTCTCCAATCAGGATGGTGCTGGTAGATGCCGCCACACTTTCCGCAAACAGAACTTTGGGTGCATCGGCCTGGACTTTGGATTCCAGGGCTTTCCGCTTGTCAGTTTCCTCTTTCAGAGCGGTTGCCACTTTCAGCAGATAATCCGGGTTCAGAATCGCCGCTTCCAGCGTTTCCGGGGTCATGTAGGCTCCATGCTTGCGGATGGAGGGAATGACTTCTTCGGCAATCTTCGCCTGGAATGCCTCGGCAACTTCATTCTTCGCTTTCATTGCAAGGCGGTAAAACACGCTTTCAGGGATGTATTCATCGTAGCCACAAGTGGCTACGCCCAATTCTTTCAAATACCCCTCAACTCGCTTCCACCGGACGACCTCATTGCCACTTGCGGCAACGTATGTGAATCCAAGCCCACGGGCAACAGCTTCCAGATTCAGGTAGGCGGTTCCGTTCTTTTCGTAGCAGGGGATACCGCTGATTGTCATAATTTCGTTGTTCATAAAAACCTCCATAAAATTTTACTTGATAGAGGTTTCCGTTTGTGATAGAATGGATTTATCCAGCGGGAAACCTCTGGTGTTTGTTTGAGTGTCCACATCTTCTTGGCGGGAGGGGTGGGCACTCTTTTATTGCATATCCGAATCGCCGAACATCTGTTTCTGGATATATTCAAGCATTCGTCTAATTTGGATGAATTGCTCTCTTGTCATTTTCTCAAATGGCGGGAAATAGTCATCTTCGGAATTTTCTGCTTTTCTAATATCTTCGCAAGCTAGAGAAACTATATATTCCTTTAGCGTTATTCCGAGGCTTGCCGCTCTCGCCCTTATTTTTTGGAACGTTTCTTCGTCAACACGAATAGCAATACTTCGTTCGGCCATCTCTGCACCTCCTTCCTGCATGCATTATAGCATGCATGCAAATAGAAGTCAAGCATTATTTTAGAACGGTCTTGAAAAAACTTCCACCACAGCCCCGTTAAGGCTCTGGGCGAACTCCGCAAACATAGCCATGCCGTCCGGGACATCGTCATTCTTGTTTTTTCCCGCCATTGTGTAGGAGCAGAGCATATCCATCATGCGCCCGTAGTCCGTATTCCGCTTGTATTTGCTTTCGTCCAGGAATAGGCAATGTTCCTTGACCCACGCTGAATTGACGATGATTTTTGTCTCCTTGTTTGCTGTGGTGAATTTTGTGGTAATGTTGGTGATGCCGCCCATCCGCTTGACATCGCCCTGAATCTTCTCCGCAATACGTCGTCCGGCGGAATTGCTTTCAAATCTGCACATTTTCACCTTGTCTCTAACCAGAATATCCGCAAGGCGAATATCCACCGTGTCAGGAAGCCCATTGTCACAGATGCAGTCACCAATGTAATAATCCTGTCCATAAACATATCCAACCGGGAGAAAAGCATAGTCCGTTCCCTTGTCCTTGGTGTCGCAGATGCCGATAATGGCATCTGGTTCTTCCTCTGGCAGTTCAAAGAACCTCCGCAGTTCCTCCGCATGGTAGACAAGTCCTTCCCGCTCTATGGGCTGGTTCATATACAGTGCTTTCCAGCTGACCGAATCCATAATGTCCCGCTGCTCCCGGTAAAACTTGGTGGAAAATCCCACGCCGAACTCATAGTCAAAATTGCTTTCGTCATCCTCGTTCATGGCAGGAATCCGGATAAATTTTGCCCTGGGGTTCCCATCATACTCTCGTTCCAGCCGTCCGATCACATCGTGTACGCTCCACCGGGTAGCAATGTGAAGCTCCTTGCACTTGTCACCGATTTTACGCTGCCGCAAGTCCGTGGTGTAGATTTCCCACAGCTTGTCCAGCCGTTCCTTGGATAGAGCCACTTCAATACCGGATACCAAGTCATCACAGTACAGCAAGTTCGCCGCCCGGTACAAGCCCGCATTGCCTGTTCCGATAGAGGTAAATTCCAGCGTTTCAAATCGCTGCCGCTTGTCCAGGTCTATACGGCAATCCTTGGCGTTTGTGTTGGATACCTGAACGGTAGGGAACACATCATGCCATAGATATTCCCCCTTGGGGTCAAATATCCGCAAACACTCATCATACACGCCACGGACAAAGGAATTGGAGTGGCTGCCCGTCAGGTTCGGGTTGTTTGGGTCACGGCCCGCAACCCAGGTCAGCAGGAACACGGCAAGCGTGGTCTTACCTACGCCAGGGGGGAGGCTGACCGCCAGCATATCCAGTTCATCGTCTCCGCACATCGCTTGCAGCGCATCAACTACCGGCTTTAGTTTGGCCCGCCTTGGCTGATAGAACCGCTTTTTTACCTGCCTGTTGATTTCGGCATACAGCAAATAACTGTCAAAATCATAGGGAGCCTCAAATAGCAAGCTCCTCCTCCACTGACCGTAGAACCCCTCCACCTTGGACATGGAGACCGTGGCCATTTTCTGCGAACACATATCCCGCAGCCGCTTATTCGCCCTGTGAGCCGCCTTGAAGTCCTCCTGCGCCCAGGTTTGACAGACCGAGAATAAATCATTATACGCTCCAATGTCCTCCGGTTTCCGCTCTATCGCCCCCATAATGGAGGTAGATAATTTTCCATAATCCATACTCTCACCTCACAGAGCGTCCGCTTGTTCAAATGCTTTCAGCAGTTTTGGAAACTGGATTGCGAAGAAATCCACCATTTCCTCGTTCTGCGCCCAGTAAGAGTTTTCAGCAAGGCCGCTTTCAAATAGAAATGCGTGAATGATCTCATGCCGTTTCACCTTGTTTGTCTGAATCAGAAGGTTTTGCTTGCAATCTGGTTCTCCCTTGCTGTCTTCGTAATTTTCGACCAGCAGCTCTTTCGTAGTTTCATCACAGAAACCGTCACAATCCTTGAGCCTTGGTTCTTTGCTGCCCTGACATACTGTAAGCGTATATTCAGCTCCCAAAACGTCGATTTTCATAAATTTCCTCCTGTTCATAAAAAATAAGGGCTACCCACACATTTCTGTGTAAGTAGCCCCTCGGCTTCCTCCTGCCCTTGCAGGAGGTTTATTTATTTTTCCTTGCTCTCTTGACATATACCCGGACTTTTTGATGCTCTTTCTTCGCCAGCTCTTTCCGCAATTGGTTTGCTTCTTTTTCGTATTTCTCCGCCAAATACCGTTGTGAAAAGTAGGCGGTCTCTTTCTCATCGTCAGTCAGGTCGGAGAAACGAATGCCAAATCTCAAAACATAGACGGGCTTTCGGTCGTCACTCATGGTGACATCGAGTAGGTGCGGGTCTAAATCTCTAAATTCTTGCATGAATGCCTCCTATTTGTGGCGTAGAAGTTCTGCTAGAACCATGATAGGGAATAGGATGATTAAAACTATCCACATAAGCCACCTCATTCTGCGTATTTGCGTTCCTGTGAATAAACAAGATTCCCGTCCAGCCAAACTTCAAACGGCTGGATTTTACTTTCATCTGCGTTGGACTCACAAACGACTTTTACAATGTGCGTTTCCGAAACTCCCATCAGGTTAGAGCAAGAAAACTCCTGCTGAACAGCGTATAAATGCCCATTTTTGGCGTATCCAGCGGAAAACAGGCTCATTTTTACGGTGCTAGGATTCTGCGCAATCTTCTTTGCCATGTCCTCTGCAATTTGCCGCAGTACCATTTGCGCGCCGTCCGAAACATCCCCAGACCATCCGTCAACGATCGCTTCTTCTGGTTCTGTTTCTGGCTCTGTTTCTGGTTCTGTTTCTGGCTCTGTTGGCTTCGGTGTCTGCTCTTTCATCGAATTACCCGCTTTTTTAGGAGCCGAAAGAACCTTGATACTTTCATATCCGCACCGTGTACACCGCTGGACATACTCACCGTCCTTGTCATCCGTAGGTTCTACCCGCCGAATATCTCCCATGGAATGCCCGAGCTTTTTTATGGATTTCGTCTTGTCGCTTCCGCATAGATCACAATGGAACTTCTCATACCCGCTTTCAGTGCAGGATGCCTCTTTGCTTTCTACTATCTTGTATTCGTGTTTACACCATGTGGCTGGATTTGTGACCGTTCCAACCGCTACGAACAAAGCAAAAGAAAGCCAGAACCATTTGAGCCATTTCATTTTGGGCTTCTTCCTTGCCTTTCTTATAAGCCAAACAACAAGTAGAACCGGAAGTACCAGAATTTCAATAGCAGCAAAGATAAACATTAGAGAGGATACGGTCTGCATGGTTATTCCTCCTTTTGGTCAATCACGATCTGGTCAGCCCGTCTTGCGCCCGGTCTGCGTTCTTGAATGACGATTTCATAGCCCAGGACATCCAGCATTTCTACGGCCTTGTCGAAGGTCATGTTGGGGCTTAGAAGCCTTGAACTTACATCATTTCCTCTTTGCTTGCCAATGGCTTTCGCCATAGAAATAAGAGAGATGTTTTTCTCTTTCATAAGGCTGCGAATCGCTTTGTTGATTTGCATTGGTAGCACCTCCTATGTGCCTTTAATATACACTAGATATATTTGATTGTCAATAGGATAGCCAAAATAAAATTAGTCAAACAGCGACCGAAGGGAGCTTTTATAAAATTGAAAATCGCCTTTTTTATTTTTGCGGGATTTTTTGAAAAGTAGGTGATGGGAGGCGTTTTTATTCCTGCGGGTACTTACGGCACTAATCCCGCCGGAACGCCCATGCCTATATCCCCCGCCCCCGGTGCCATCCAGCAGCAGCCGGAACCGCTGGACAGCAGCCGGACAGGCCGGACAGCGCAAAAACCTGAAATGTATTCTGTCCACACTATGCGCACATATTTTAACCACAGTGAACCGTTTACAATATCGAACGCAACAAAATAAATATTTGGTTGCGTTCATGGCGGCAAAAGATACCCCTAGAAACAGGGAAATAGCGGAAATGTTCGGAAAATACCATGTTTTGACGGTAAAAGCTGTCCCTGTGTTATGGACTATATGATTGTATCTATATCACAAACATTTATTGAAATTTGTCCGTGTAGAAAACACTGTAAAATCTGAACCTATGCACCCGAAAAGAAACCAAATAAATTTGTATTTGCCTATTGACAGACAAATATATTTGGTGTATAATTAAGACAATCCAAAAGGGCATAGCAAAAGCCCCGGCATGATCTAGCACATCACACCAGGGCAGCCAACAAAGGGGCCTAGCTATTATACCAGGCCCCCAAAGAAAAAACAAGGGGGAAACTAAAATGAAATTCAAGACAACCAGAAAAGCCATTATGAACGGATCTACTAATGTTAGGTGCGCCGGGTATTGCGACTTGTACTATCTGCTTCACAACCATACGCCCATAGCATATACATGCGGCGTGTACGGCTGGAATTTTGATGTATATGATGTGTACGGCGTTACAATCTGCACCGGCTATAGGGGTATGCCGGGGCAACGGCTGGAAAAAATCAGCGAATACGAGGAAAAAGCAAAGGCTATTTTGAGTTGGGAAGACAAACGCCCATTTGCAGAAAAGCAAGAGGCCGTTGAAAATCTTTTGAAAGAATTTTGTGAGCTTAATGGGGGGTGCCGATAATGAAAACCTACATTTTCCGAACCACGACGACCATGAAAGAATACAACTCTAAACATTGGTGGATTGACGGAAATATCATCACGCAAAAGGTGATTGCAGCGGAAAACCTGCCCGCCGCCCTGGAGGAATACCGGGCGCAAGTGGAAAATGACCACTACATCACTATATCCCGGAACGCCTTAAAAGAAAAGCGGCCTATGTACGTTGATCTGAAAACCGGCGGCGAAAAACAAGTTGGCTATGTTATCACAGGCCAAGCAGAATTTGAAACCGAAAATTACCGCTGGTGCAAACAGTATGTTGATTTGTGGGTGGATATTGCAGTCCTTGCGGATGCTGATTTTTGATGGAGGGGAAACCATGAAACACTTTGAAAAAAGCAAGTGCGGCGAATACCGGTTTTTGGTGAACGGCGGTAGGCAGTGGCGACTGTACGGGTATGATCCGTGGGGCGGTGAGCCGGAAAAAGGCGCAAAATACCGGCTGTTTGAATCTTACTACAACCCAGGCCAGGGAGAATATACACTGAGCTTTATACGCACTGTTTCATCCATAAAAGCGGGACAGGTGGGAAGAATGGACTATCCACCCAGGGAAAGGGGGGTGTAACAATGCCGTTATACTTGGTAACATGCGGGGGAGACGGAGCACTGCAAACTAAAATCATCAAGGCCGGGACAAAAACCGCCGCCCTGGGCTTGCTAGGGGACGCTAAAGTGGATGATACCTGCATAGTAACATACACAGGGAACCCGGAACGGTGCTATATTTGTTGCGCCCGTTTTGGCGATGCTATAAAGCCTATTCCGGCCATCGCCGGGAGATACGCCCCCGGCTGGATATGCCAAAAATGCGCCGCAAAGATTGCAACGTGGCCTAAAAAGGAGGTGTAACCGTGGCGCTGCTTTTGATCCTGTTTTTCCCGCTTATGGTTCTTGCGGAAATCCTAAAAAATAGCAATTAATCCGCTTTCCGTGGCAATAGGGCGGTTAAAGCCGCCCTATTTGTTAACGTTAACAATGTAAAAAATGGCTGATATAATGGTTTTATCCCGGTTAATACCGGGGGAAAGGGGTATAAAAATGGAAAAATCCGATATTTTGGAGCTTGCCGAAAAAATCCGCATGGCGGCAGAGTGGAGCCCGGAAGACTTAGCCGCTCTTTGCTCTGCTGCTGGCATGGCGGCAGAGTGGGAGGCAGCAGACGGCGACACTTTTGAAGCTATCGCTTTTGCCGCTGCTGAAAAATTGGGCGTAGAAATCGTTTAACTCATAAGGAATGCCCCCGGATTTTTCCGGGGGCTTTTCTTTCGCCCAGTTCCACCCGGCAACCGTTTCACCTGCCACGCCCATTGTGGCGGGCTTTTTTATGCCGTTCCCGTGTGACAGCTCTAGTGGCTTTCTAAGCGGTTTATTTTTCGGTGGTATCATTTGTCATCTGCCTATATTGTGTGCTTGTGTGGGCTTGCTAGTGACGTCACGGCATGGGCGGCGCATGATACCGCTATTGCAAGGGCTGTGCAAGCCCTATACAGGCCGTTTTCCATGCGTGGCGAGCTGCACCACGTCCGGGATTTTGCGCCGTCCTGGGCGGTGTGGCGGGCCGTGGCGGCATAGGCTCAGGGGGCAGGGGCAGCCATTCCCGGCCCGGAAAACCGCCGATTTTTCGCCGGAATTCTGGAAGATTTTTTCGGGGAATTTTTCTCGGATTTTTCGCCGGTCATAGTCGATAGTCGCTGGCCATTTTTTGAGAATCATAGTCGTTCATAGTCAAAAGAAAATCCCACCGGCAAAAAGTCGGTGGGATAATTTTATAGTCGTTCTAGTTCTGCTTCCAACTCCATAATTTGCTTTCTGATAACATCACGCTTCCTATCTCTGACATAGTCGGAGAACATTTCGCAAGCCGGTTCCCATTTGTAACCGCCAGCCGTTGATGCCGTGCCCTCGCAACATCTGGAAATGCAAATTGGGGTTACACCAACGCTCTTTGCAGCAAGTGACTGGTTCGCCCAGATCGCCACGATTTCCCCGGACATAGTCGTTTGGCATACAGGCTTTGAAGAAAAGTCGATGCCAAGTTCTTCTCTTGCGTGGCGGTTGTTATGGCCCTTTGTGCACCATTCCAAGTTGTCCAGAGAGTTGTTCAGCTTGTCCCCGTCAATGTGATTCACACACTCATAGTCGTTCGGGTTCGGGATGAAAGTCAATGCCAAAAGTCGGTGGAGCTTGCAGTCTTTCTTGCATCCATCTTTCGTCAGCGCAACAACCTTGTATCCATGTGAGTTCACATTGCCGTGCATGGCGGCTCCCGTTTTCTTGTTCCAGACTTGCCCGTCTTCGGAAATCACATAGCTTCCCTCGTATCCGGGGATGTCGTAAACCCTAATATCCATGCTTTACTTTGCCTCCTCCGCATCAATGATCTTGTCCGCATCCGCCCCATACACATCTTCCAGGTACTTCCGGCGCAGGGCTTCCGGGTCTTTGGTTTCTCCCAGCGGATTTTCAGGCTTCAAGACCACTTCCTGCTGGTCGGTGTAGTTCATATTGTTTTTCATCAGAAAAATTCCGGCTACGGGGTTAATTTTTCCGTTTTGCATGTAATTTTCCATTTGTGCGTTGATTAAATCCCGTGCTTTTTTGATGGTGTCTCTGACAGAGTCGCTTAATTTCCTCCCTCCTGGTACATCATTGCACCATTTCCACAGTGTTCTCCTGTCTACACCAAAGGCCAGTGCAAGTTCCGCAAACGATGGTTTCATGTCATTTTGGGCACAGAGCGTGAAATAGTCTCTGATTCTTTCTTTCACGGCTTCAAGGCTGTCTGTATCCGGCTTCTCCCAATTCATGATTACCATGGAATGGTTGATATACTTGGTGTTATCGCCTGGTTCCAGTTCTGGCATCTGGTATGGCTTCTTTTTGAGTTTTTCACCTTCTGCCAAAGTCGTTTCCTCCTTTACTTTCTAAGTAGATTTAATTTATACTTTACCATAACACATACACACTACAAGATATAAGATTTATATATATTATATATTAAATATATCTTGTTAATAAGAAGCAGCTCATTCTTTGACTTCCGCTGGGAACTCGACTGTGATTTTAACCACGTTCCCACCGTAGAACGATACTGATTTGGTCGTTCCTATGAGTTCTTTTGCCACTGCTCCGTCATCGCTCTTGGTAGTAAACGCAAATATGCGTTTTTTTCCAATTAAGCTCAAAAATTCTTTAGCGTTTATGCGTACATCCTCACGGAACTTTATACTGAAAGAATATACTCTAGGCCCTCCTCTCCCATCGAGTGATGGGCTTTCACAATCCTGCTCCGAGGCACCATTTCCCTTGAGCCTAATGCCCTCCGGTGCTTGTAAAAGTTCATAGTATCCGTTTCTATGCCCTTCCGTTATCCTAAGCCTATCTTCCGCTCCAAGGTCAAGGCACCGGATGGATGCGTGGCTGTCGAAATCCGGCTCTGCTGGCACAGCCTTAAACTCCCACCGCTCAGAGCCGTCATACTCCGCTCTCTCAAGCCACCAATCGTCACCGACCACAATCAGGTCTCCGGGTATTTCTGCACTGCCGTATCCATTGTCGTACTCAAAGTTTGCTTGTTTCACAAACTCATCCCAGCCGCACTTCGCATTGATAGATGCTCTGCCAACCCACCGCACGTCCGCAGAATTTTTTCCGTTTTCTTTCAGATCGTTCAATGTTTCCTGCAAAAGATTCATCCGCTCCATCCTTTCTTACTAAGTGAATTCTATTATGCACTGTATACATACACTATACTTGTATATTAATATATAATATATCTAAAGAGACTTGTATTTATATATAGTTTTATTTATATAAAAGGGGGTTTCAAAGGGGGAACCCCTTTGGGATAATCCCTATCCCTTGCAGATTTTTCTTTCTGCTTCGCATTCTTTTTCTGCATCCTCGCTGGATCTGTTTCTAAAGCGGAGGCTTCCGCCTCTGACCATTGATGCCACTGCATTCGCTTCATTCCTCATTCCGTGTCAGCCCCAGAACGCCCATGCACAACTTGATAAACCGCTTCCGTTTCATACTGACCTCCTACCACTTGTCCGGGTCATCCGCTTCAAAGAAGATGCCCTGGGCTTCGTTTTCTTTTCTGGCCTGAACCATGGCGTCCTCATGGATGGGCTCAATGGCAATGCCTGTGATCTGGCTTGCCCGCTTCATCAGTTTATCCCTGGCGTATACCCCGCCATGCTTTTGCGCCAAGTCCCGGCACTCGTCCTCCACCTCCTGCATAGCCTCCATGAAGCGCATAGCCCGTTCCCCGCCGAACCCAAAGGCTTCATTCAGTGCTACAATGGCAATCCACAGTTGCCGCTGCATCTTGATGTCCGCTTCGATCTGAACAGAAGTGTCATGTACCGACTGTTCTACCGCTTCCCGGATCATCTTCTTTTGGCTCAGCACGTCCGCATAGGTCTGCCCAGGCTTTAAGCCCTTGCGCTTTTCAGCCCTTCTCTGCGCTCGGTTTCCCACTTTTTACACTCCTTTCCTGCTTTTTCTGCCACCGCCAGTTGTACCGGCGGTTGGCTTTGAAGGGTTTAAACTGCCCGATCATTCTAGGTTTACTCATTTTCACCCCTTCTTTCTTCTTGGCGTAATCTTTCATCAGCATGTACTCCAAATATTTTCGCCCAGATTCCACGGTTTTCCTTTTCGGCTTTCAGCCGCGGGTTCTCCTCCATAAGTTCTTCATTCACCTTTCCATAGGCTTCGCACATTTCCCTGATCTACGGTGCTTTCTCCCGCCAATCACTGAACATATCCAGCTCGGCTTTGAGAAACATACTTTCCCAAACCGCCCTCTTTGTCTCGGCAACCTCTTTCTCAAACTCCTTGCCTTCCCGTATCCGGTTCATCAATTCCCTATGGTTCTTTTGCAGCCAATGCAGCCACCGTTCTTTCTTTTTTTCTGCGATGGCAACAAACTTTTCCGTATGTTCCCTGTCGGTAAGCCCCATCTGCTGAATAACAAGAAATACCACTGCTATTCCGTCATCCAAGTCATCCCAACACTCAAGGATGCTTCTCTGTGGAGGGTTTGTTCCCTCCATTGCCCTTTTCAGCATCAAAGCCGCCTGTGCCAGTTCAGAGCACTCCTGTGCAAGCTGGCACAGCAGGTCGCCGGTGCTGAGATAATCGCTGATTTTATCCATTGGTTTCCTCCACAAAATGAATAACTATGTCGTACCCAGAATCAGTTTCCGTGATATCGTAGGAATTCCCCTCATCAAGCACGAAGCCATCCTTTACAGGAATTTCCCTGTTGAACGGATCGAAGTTGTACGCACTATTCCGATACACGATTCTCGGATACTCAGGATTTATGTCCCGCCCGGATTTACATCCGGGCAGAAGAACCAGCATTGCAAATAAGATACACGCAATAGTCTGTCTACGCATCATCGTTTTCCTCCTCCGGTGGTTCAGGGAGCGGCATCCAGTGGGTAATTACTTCTTTACCATGAACATCAAATCGCCCCCAGCAGAAGAAGTTGTAGAAATATGAAACCATCACTTTTTTTACCATTGATGGACGATATACCAATACGGTTGTGTCGTTCTTCGGCATTCTCTCACTGCACGGAATCCATCTTGCCCGTTCCAGGGTCTCCCTTACAATGCCTAAATCCCGGCAGAAATTGGCAATATCTACGTTCTGCACCTCCGTAGGCTTGTCCGCCCACAGCTCCCGTCCAGCCCGTTGGCCGTAGAAAAATTCCCATTTGTCCAGAATGTCATTTGCTTGATCAATTGTCGTCATGGTTTTTCACCTCCTTGTTATTGTGATGTGCAGCTGTCTCCCCAGCCACTCCAAGCCGGTTTTTGTGAGATAATACATTACCGCCCCTCACAATCAGCTACAAACGCCTCCCGGCTGACGTAATCACTCATGCTAATTCCTCCACATACATCCAGCTCTGGGGCGGGCGATGGAGCCTACGCTCACAAAGCACGACATTAGGGCTTCCATCGGGGTTGTAATCTATGCGCTGATGATCGCATAACACTTTCCTATATTGGCATTCTCCTTCATCTATCAGGAATCTGCAATTCGGTGTAAATTCGGAAATAGCTCTGGTTTTTTCGTAGATTTCCAATTCTGAAATGTGCCAGAAATAGGCTCTGTCATGGTAAAAGTACCGGTGCAGCTGATAGTAAGTACAACAGGAATCTTCCATCCAGTGCTTGCCCAATTTCCCCATGAAAGCCGGGTACGGGATGTCCACGCAGTCGATTTTGTCACACACGAACTCCCCGACAACCAGTTTTCCACCGCTAATATTGCGCATCATCCCGTTATTAACCTCATAGCTCAGGTTTCCGGCAGTGCAATAGATGTAAACCTTGAACGGCATTTCCAGCTTCGGACGGGTCTTTCTGACTTCCAGTGTCTTTTCTCCGCTCAGGATTTTTTCCACCCACTCCGGGCGGATGCTGATAAGTACCGCTTTAGCCATTGTCAGCCCTCCGGTTCCACATATCGGTGGCCTTTTTACGATCGTCTTTGTCAAACGCAATTTTCCCATTCGATTCCAAGTCCACCGTTACGATGAAATCTCTCACAGGCAGCTCCACCATGCAGTTAGTACACTTAATGCCAAATTGCCATCCATGCGTTGTGCCCCATTCGTAGTTTTTGTTGATTTTATATTCTGCCTTACCCCCGCAAAACGGGCATTCACGCAATTTCAGATAATCGTTGTTCGGCATATTCTACCCCCTTTGTTCTTATCCAGTGATAGACTGTGTATGGGCTAACTTTGATAATCTCGCACCATTCAGCAACACATTTCTTTTCTCCGTTTACAGTCAGAAACTTCGTGTTTCTTCTGTTTCTGCTGTTTTCCTTTGGAGTGACAAATTGACAGTTATCAGGTGAGTAACCTTTGTTATTATCAATCCTGTCAAGCTGTAATCCTTTTTCATATCCGTTCAGCAATGCCCAACTGACAAATTTCCATGAATCGTGCCATTCTTCACAAACTTTAATACCACGGTTCCCGTAGTCCTTGAATTTTTTCCTATTCGGATTTTCGCATCTTGATTTCATGGAACACCATAACCCGTATAAATCAGGATAATCGCAGCAAGCACCATGAACCCTGTGAGAATAGGCTTGATAAGGCTTCAATTTGATTTCGTCCATGCTCAGCCCCACAATACTTTCAGAACGAAACTCAGTTCTTCCACAATTCCCCGCAGTGCAACCGACTGGTTTTCAGCTTCTTCTCTCATGCAGTCCGCACTCGGCTTGATGCGGTCACAGTCCGTGTTTACACCATTGACCAGAGAACTTGTGATCTGCTTCATCAAATCTTCGCATTTCAGCAAATGCTCCGTGTTTTCTCTCATGATGTCCGCAATGGGTCTTCTTACAGTTTCCACACAAACCTTTTCATCAATTCTTCCGTTCATATTAACTCCTTCCCGCCCGGGTTGCCCCGGGCTTATAGCATTTTCGTGAGGTCACGAAAATGGTCAATCCTGTTCCATCATCTCCAAATAATCCTCCGTGCTGATCTGCCCCGGCAGCACATCGTACTCCATCCACCAGTTAAAAACATCTTCGGCGGTTGCCCAGCTAGATTCCTTGCCCCGCCGTTTCCGTTCCTCCAGCATCCGCTCAAAGGTGTTCAGATATAGTTGCTTGTACTTCGGCCACCGGAGAAAATCAAATTCCCGGCTTTCCCTTCCAGCCATCGGGCAACCGATACAGCCAACACGGCATTTCCCCTCGGCGTAGAGCGGATTCATCGGGACTTTCGCATCTTCTGAGAATCCGTACACATCCTTGTCCGCCCAGTCGATAATTGGGTTCACAACTCGTTTCGCTTTCAGGCGGCAGTTTTCAAAAAGCATTCGTTTTTCGTCATTGTCATTTGCAAGAATGATATTTTTATCCTTGGTTGCGCCCAGTTTTTCGTAAATTCCCCGGTTGTTTTTCCGGGATGTAGATTCAGCCCATCGAACCCCGGTGCAGATAAACCGCCCTGCTCCCCCTGTTTCTTTCAGGACGGAGCAGCAGTACCGAACAATCCGGGTAGGCGGCATGAGCTTTTGGGGAATCAGGCTCCACATGGACACCCTCTGCCCCTTGTACACGGGCATATTCACGGTGCATTTGTAGCCTTTCCCCTCTAGCCGCTCGAACTCACTTCGCACAAACCGCACCGTTTCCGGGGCATCGGCTGTGGTGTGGTTGTGCTGGAATTCACACGGGATACCAGAGCGTACCGCAAGCTCCGTGATAACCCCGGAATCTTTTCCGCCGGAAACGCAAATAACCAAAGGCTGCTGATACGCCATGAGGGACATATCAGAGGCGGCTTTCAGGCGTTCAATTGCCATTTGCTCCAAATCATTCATGGCTTTCCTCCGGCTCGCATTTTAGCAGTCGTCTTCGCCACACTTCGCAAACTCTACGTTGATCTTCGGCACCCACGTATCTCTCAGTGCTCTTTCCACGCCCGTAAAAAAGCTGTCGACAAATTTTGTGTAATTAACTTTTTTTGCCAGCTCCGTTCTGATTGCCTGTGTAATTTCCGGTTTGCGTTCGTTTATAAGTGCTTGCAATTCCTCACGAGTGATTTCCTCAATTGCACTTCTCACATGGAACTCCAACAATGTATATTTATTATCTCTATCATAGTTGGAAATTTTTCCGGTTTTATCGACTTTCGTAGACAAAACCATTTTTACGATCTGGCTCACGATTTCGTTTTTCCCGTTTAAGGATTCCGAAATTCCCATCATAACGGTTTGTTTTACTGCTTCCGCCAAATAATCCTGATCGATGTTCAAATCCAGTCCTACAATATTTGCCATTTTAATTTCATTTCCTTTCTGTTTTCCTTTATTCCCCGGAGGGGCTTTCCTCCACCGGTGACCGGAGCCAGCCCAAAAGCCGATTGAAGCAATCCTCGGCCGATGAAGTCCAGATGCAATTACAGGTTTCTTTTCCGCATTTTGCGTACACCGGGCAGTCTCCACAGATCAGGTGGTCGCAGAGCCAGTCGGCATATTCGCTGTCGCTCATTGCCCGGATTTTGTCTCCATTGGTCATTTTTCGTCACCTCCGTGTTCATCCGCAGGGGCTTTGAGCCAGTCGAGCCAGCATATCTTGCAGTCATCGCAGCACTTCTTGACGTAGGGTGGGCAAATAATAGGACAGCCGCAGAGGCCAACCAGCTCCTCATCCGTCATTGCCCAGGCTCTATCGCTGTTAATCATTGCTCGGACTTTACCTCCGTTGGTCATTTCATTATCCCACCCCTTTCTCTAGCCTTTCTGTGAGCTTCTGTGCATCCCCTGTTTTTCGCTTGCTCATAGCACTCAGGAGAGCAGTACCGCAGTCTGTTGGACTTATCAGGAATCGGAGTACCGCATACGCAGCACCGTTTTCCCTTGTCGTATCCGATTCTCGGCGTTTTCGGCTTCGGCACATAGTCAGATTCGCTGTAGCGCATCGCCATGTAATCGCCGTAGTGCATACCCCACGCTTCGGCTTTTACCACACAGGCACAGCTGGGGCAGCGGCCAGAGGAATCCACATCAGCCGCCACCTTGCAGATCCTGCACCGTTTAGGTTTTCCATTTTTTGTCATCCGTTCACACGTTCCTTTCCTGCTTCGAGTGCCTCAAACGGCTTTGTGCATCCAGCCATCAGCGCAGACAGCTTTTCCCGCACAGGCAGTGGCACTTTGCTGTTTTCCACTTCCCGCTTTTCCAGGATTTCGTACACCTGGCGAAAATTAGCCCGGTCTGCAATCTGGTTTTCACTCAGGCACAGGGAACGATAGCCCAACCGTTTCACGGTTTCCCTGGTCAGCGGGTGCAAAGATTCTAAAGCCGCCGCTTCTTCATAGCTTCCAAACCGCCGGATCGCCCGCATGGCCTGTTCCCAGGCATCGCCCCAATCAGGAGCCGGGCCGCCACGCTGGATCTCTGCAATGCCTTCCCGAATATCGGCAATGCTGGGTGACCACTTGTTCGTGGCAACCCACTTGTTCAGGATCGCTTCTGCGGCATCATAGGGGATATCCTGCAACTGCCGCCACCAGAGTTCCATAGCCTGCGGATTCGGCAGGATGTTTTCCCGGCTGTAATAAGTCCGCAGTGCGGATGCAAAAAGGCTAAATTCCTGCTTTGTCACGCTGTCCCCTCCTCGTTCGCCCACTTCGCCGCCATGCCATAAAACGCATCAAGCTCCTGCGCCTTTGTGGGCTTTCCACCAGATGCACCACCCACAGGCCGTGCGCTGTTCTGCTCCCTGGCAAGCCAGGAGTTCACAAAACGCATGATCCCGGACTTGGTTTTCCTGTTTTTGGGGTTCGACAAAAGCCAACCCCTCATGTTCCGCAGTTGCTGCATCACGTCCACTGCAGGATATAAACCGCTCAAATCCACCACCAAGGCATACAGGATTGGGAACTCCGAACCATCAGCCAAAGGCAAGGTGATAGCCGGGGGCGTGGAGCTGCTGGGCAGCTCTGCGCATACATCCTCTATATCCTTCTCTATCTCTATCTCTTTCTCTTTCTCTTTCTCTTTCTTGCTTACGGTTTCCCCTTGCTTTGCGTTTGCTTCCGTTTTGCTTTCACTTTGCTTCCGTTTTGCTTCCGTTTTGCTTTCGGAATTCTCGTCTTTGCTGCCACCTTTTTTCCCGCTTTCAGCTCTTTCTTTTGCTTTATCAAGCACAGGGCGGAGCAATTCAAAAGCTATTGCCACGGCATCGGAAACAGAATCCAAGTTCGGTTCGATTTGGTAAAGGGCATAAGAGCAAATGATATCATAGGCATCAGCTCTGTCTGCCTTTTTCTTGATCCGGCTGATCGCTTTGAAAAAGCTCTCATAAAATGTAAATTGGGTGCGCTGCATCTCTACACCTCTCTTACTTTGATACCGTAGCGTTCCAGCATCAATTTTCGCTTGATAACAAACTTGGCATAAGCCGCACTGGACGGGTCTCTGTAGCCCTTCACATCCTCTACAACGGTCTTTCCATCCATCGTGTACACAAAGTCGGCTACATAGCGGCACTCTTTTTCTAGGACTTCTCCGGGCTTCCTCTTGCCTTTGTTCGGGCCTCTTTTGTAGGTCTCTGTTCCCTCTGCTCTTTGCGTTGGGATCAGGATATAAGTCACTTGCCGTTGCAGGTCGGAGATTCTTCCGGCTCGTTCCATTAGTTTCAGCTCTTGATATCGTCTGGATTCCTTCGCACTGTCAAAAGTGATGCCGTCCGCTACGGTTTCTCGATTGTTGAATTTTTTCATTTCGCTGTGGCGGTTTAACCTCCCACCGCCAAGGTTGCAAGTATAAATACATTTTTTCTTGGAAAAGATTGATTTTTAGAAGGGAAGCTGTGAATCGTCCTCCTGCATCATCGAAAAGTCATCGTATCCGGGTGTCGGAGTAGGCGTGTTACTGTAACCACTCTCAGCGGAATATCCGTTGGAGAAACCGCCGAAGGAATCTGTGGATGTAGCCTTGTTCTTCAGGGGCTTGTCGTTGGGAATGGTGAAGTTGCCATCCTCCACACTATCCACGCTGATAGCCCGGAAAGGCTTTGCCGTCCAGCCGGACTTGCCGTTCCACTCCCATTCCTCGTTGCGGAACAGAACGCCGATCTCCTTCTTTGCCAAGGTACGTTCGTCCCAGTTCCAAGTGTATCCCCGGTTGGATTCCTCCACGGCGGTGATAAAGCCCTTCAGGATGGACTTGGTAAATTCGTCCTTGTCGCTGCCATCGTTTACAGGCAGCCACAGTCGGAGAACACCCTTCCACTTCTTGTCCTCACGCTGGTTGTTGCCGAAATCCTCGGCATAGTAGCCAGCCCATTCACCGCTGTTGATATCAAGCAGCACACACAGCTGCTGGCCGTAGTTGTTGTTCTGTACGACCGCCTGAATGATATCACACACATACGCACCAGCGGGGAGCTTCTGGCGGCTTCCACTGTAGGCTCTAACATCGTCCCAATTGTTCGGTTTTGTGATCATTTCTGTTCATTTCCTTTCTTATTCATGCCATAATATTTTCTGATTTTCGTATCAACAAATTTCAAATCGTTGTCGATTTCAGGTGCGAACATCTCCATGGGAGACTTGCAAGTATTCGTTCCATCGCTCTGGGTGATAAAACAATGCTTCTTTCCATCGGTATACGCCATCAGCACGATGGAGAAAAGCCCCTCTACCGTCAGCTGGTTGTCCAGCATCTTTCCCAGGGTTTTGGCCCGTGTTTTGCCGGTGTTGCTATCCTGATCGGTGTGATGCAGGAAGTAAACGATCACATCCGGCGGAATCTGGGTGATGACGAACTGCACCAGATTATAAAAATGTAAAGCCATGTCGGTGTATTTGCCGTAGCCGGTTTCCTTCGCTTTTGCGAAAGCCTCGAAACACATAAGGTACTGGCTATCGTCAATCACAAACGCCTTTTTTGTGCTGTTTTTGATTGCGCCCATAATCTTTCCATAGTCGGAAGTGTTCACAACAGGCAGCTTCTTTCGGAATGGGAGCGGCTTCCCTGCAACGTTGATGATGCTCACATCATTCACCTCGAAGTTCCGCAGACTGGCAGATTTACCGCTGCCGGATTCGCCCAAGATAAGAACCGGGAGACCCATATCTGCACCTCCTATCGGATTCTCAGCCCTTCGCCACGCTCGCCAAGGGTGGCAAAGGGAAGTTCTTTGCCTGCTTCCAGGTATTCCCGGATTTTTGCCGTATCCGGTGCTCCGGGCTTTAACCACGCCGCCGGAACCTCTCCCTGAAGCTCTACCGGCTTCACGCCGCCGTTTTTCTGGATGTTGAAGGAGAACAGGGCGGTCTTGAAATTCGTCCGGCCTGTGGTCTTCATGGTGTCGAATAGCCGTTGCTTCAATGCGTCCTGCCGGTTCTTGATAGCGGTCTTCCGCTCCTGAAGCCGCTTGATTTCGGCATCAATTTGGGCGGTGTCTCCGTCCATGCTCTTGATGATCTTTGCGTAGCCATCGGCCTTTGTATCCATATCTGCTTCGATCATCTCAATTGTGTCGAACACTGCTTCCTCCGGGATCTCCGGATCAAGCAGTTTGTCAAACACATCTTCCCATTCCTGCGACATTTGATAAAGTGATAAGCTCATATTGACAAATCCTTTCTTATCGGTTATAATAACCGTGTTATCCGAATCTTTCCTTGCTGAACCGCTGCCGGGCTTCCTTCCCGGTGGCGGTTCTTTTTTTACAGCAGTTCAGCAGCTTCTACGCCCAGGGATTCAGCGATTCTTCCCAGCAGGGACAGGGAAGGTTCAACGGCTCCAATCTCTACTCTGCCGATCATGGACTGGGTAACATATACCTTTTCCGCAAGTTCCTTCTGGGTGTATCCCTTTGCTTCCCGAAGCTGCTTCATTTTTTCATAGTTCAAAGATTTCACTTCCTTCATCTAATCTTTTGTTTTTGTTGATGGCGAAACCATCTTTATATGGGTAAATGCGATATTTACCAGGGGAAACGATTCCTTCCAACGATGCGACTGAAAACCTGGCCGAAACACCTCTGGCGTATGTGATCGTTGTCGTGTGCCCAACGTTTTGAGGAATGAACACTATGTGATGCTCACCAACTAAAATCTTCACACGCCGAAGGTGCTGATACTTTCTAACCGCTAGGCAGTTGAAGAAACCACAAAATGCACCACCTTCTAACTTTGAAAAACCGACAACTGGGAAGTCGTATTGCTTCCTTTTTCGTTCCACAGGAACGAGAACCTCTGACAACCTACTCCACCTCGGCTTCCTCGTTGAATTCCACCATAGAATCAACGCAGTCTAAGCAGTACCGTTCGTCACGCCCAGGGAAATGCACCAGCAATGGATCTGTGATGGGTTTACCACACCGCCCACAAATCGGCAGCCGTTGCAGCACCTTGTCCCATTGCGCTTCCCGGTGTTCTGCCTGCGCCACAGGGTCAGCCCAGATCATACGCACACCCCCATTCGTATGCTGGATAATGCACTGGCGGCGGCGATTCCTGCCACTGCGATTGCGTACCCTGCCGGGATCATCCCGGCACCACCCAGAAGGGCAGCAGAGTCAGCGGTTGCCGCCATGCCGGTTGAAATGATCACGCTTTCACGGCTGGGTTCGTTTGTTCTCTCGGTCTGCTTCTTTACCGGTCTGCGCTTCGCTTGAACCATCCGGGGCGCATCATCCATGTGGATGTCGTTCCAGCGGTCAGCCCACTTCTGGCCAAGCCGGTCTTTCATGGCCTGAATCTCCTGGGGGGTAGCATCTTTTGCACTCATTTTGATTCCTCCGCTTTATATTTCAGTTCCAGAGATTCCACAGTCCACCCCTCGGCCCGCAGCTGTTTTCCACGCTTTTCCAGGTTTTGGAGGTTCCACATATACTGCTTTCTCCGGTAAATCAGGTTCTGCTCCTTTTTGGCAAGCTTTACATCCGGGGAAGCTTGCAGACGGGCGATTTCAGCCTCTACCAGCTCGTCAGGGGTTACTTTCCGTCTGCTCATTTGACGCATTCCTCCAATATGTGACCTCGTCGCAATACAGAGTTTGCAAAAGCCCTGTTTTATCGGCAAATTCAAAGGCCCCGTCCAACCTCAGTTCGACAAGGGTAACAACATCGCCAAGGTTAAAGTGATGGCCGCTACAACCGCACTTGATAACAACGAACTTGTCACCAATCTTGGGTTCGATTGCTCCACGAACGCCAGTTGCAATTCCACTTGCAATATCATCGACGCTGCGCACTTTACTTGCGTTGTTGCTGGATGACGGTTTCTTCCTGAAAAGCCGCTCCACGGCGATTCTCGCACCCTCGGCCATGCTGTACTTGTCCTTGGGGTTGCACCGGGCATTCTCGGCCTTCACAACCTTGCCGTCCTTGATAAGCTCTGCCACGGTCAGACGGCCGTGGAAATGAATGTTGACGGAGAGATTTTCATCGGTGAACTTCTCCGACTCGGCAAGACCGGCAATCCAATTTTCTCTGAAATAATATCCAGGGACGCCTACAATACTGAATAGGGCTCTGTCAACCAAACCCTTCGGTGTTGCCTCCTCACTGTAGTAGTGGGGAGCACCGTCCCACTCTGTTACCTTGCTGATAGTGATTTCTCCACCAAGGAATCTTCTCATATCC
>ERZ1026848.96-NODE-96-length-45611-cov-4.077926_pt1 | contig 45611 bp, 39 predicted proteins | sample MGYA00380154_ERZ1026848 | MGnify/ENA primary metagenome ERZ1026848 (study PRJEB33269, sample SAMEA4719790) | human gut metagenome | biome: human-associated habitat; feature: organic feature; material: feces | place: Cameroon | collected 2013-10 ...
CTGATGGGCGACATCACCCTCCGATACAAGAAGACACACCCCGACGCGGCCATCCCTGTCTACGCCAAGCCCGGGGACAGCGGGGCCGACCTGTTCGCGGTCGACGACTACCTCATCCCGCCCCAGGGCACGGTCAAAGTCGAGACAGGGATTGCTTTCGAGATCCCTCAAGGATTCGAGATCCAGATCCGTCTCCGCTCCAGCGTGGCCATGCACACCACCCTGGTGATGCCCAATGCGCCGGCCACCATCGATAGCGGCTACCGCGGGCCTGTCGGCATCATCCTCTTCAATGCCGGGACAAAGTACGCCGTCATGGTGAAGAAGGGCGAGCGCATCGCCCAGGCGGTGCTCTGTCCTGTAGCGCACATGAATCTCATCGAGACCGGTGAGCTTTCAAAAACCGAGCGCGGGGAAGGTGGTTATGGTCACACAGGACGCTTTTAAGAACGAGATGTCGGAGGAGAACCTTGTCGATGCCGGACTGGCCGCGATCTTCGGATGGACGGACATCGAGCAGACGGACTTCGGGGCTGTGGTCGGAAAATCTCCGGAGACCTGCTGCACGGAGAACATACCGAGACCTTCGAAGAATATCGCTTCATTCCACACCCTGCTCAAACGGGCGGTCAAGGAACGCAAGCTGAATATCCGGCTTGCCTGGGATGACGGATTCTTCGTCCAGGCGGATGACGGCGTCTATGTCGTCACGGATACGGAGCAGAGCCTGCTCAAGGCCGGGGCATCCGCTATCCACGCGGTCCTGTCCATGTATGACGACGTACCGGCGGCACAAAATACAGAACATACAGAAAACGGGGAAGAACTGTGATCTACAAAGTGATCAAGCGGGACGGCACCGAAGTCCCCTTCGAAGCATCCAAGATCGAGGACGCCGTATGCAAGGCGGCGGTCGCTTGCGGCCTCAATGACGAGGTATCCCGGTCTGTGGCCAGGGATGTCACCTGCAAGGTCGAAGACCAGCTTGAACTGGTCCGTGCCGACAGAGCCGACATCGAATCCATCCAGGACCTTGTCGAATCCTCCCTTATCGAATCCGGCTACGGCGCCGTGGCCAAGGCGTACATCCTGTACCGGCAAAAGCGTACGGATGTTCGGGAAAGCAGGTCGCACATGATGAAGACCATGTTCGACCTTACCTTCCGGGACGCTGTCGAGAGCGACAACCAGCGCGAGAATGCCAATATCGATGCCGACAGCTCCATGGGGACCATGCTCAAGTACGGCAGCGAGATCGCCAAGGAATACTACCTGAAGGAGATCATCAACCCGAAATTCGCCCAGGCGCACCGGGAAGGCAGGATACACATCCATGACCTGGACTTCTTCGCCCTGACGACGACCTGCACGCAGATCAACCTCGGCAAGCTCTTCGAAAATGGCTTCCATACCGGGCACGGCTACATCCGCACGCCCAACAGCATCGGCTCGTACGCCTCGCTGGCGTGCATCGTTATCCAGGCCAATCAGTCAGACCAGCATGGCGGCCAGTCGATCCCCGCATTCGACTACTACATGGCACCGGGCGTAGCCAAGACCTTCCGGACGACGTTCCTGGAGTACGGGAAGCTGGAAGGCATCGTGACCCCGGAGAACATTCGCGAGATCGAAGAGACCTTCAATGACCGTATCGCCCAGGGGGTGACGGTCCTCGACCGGACGACCCAGCTCGTCATCCGTTCGAAGGTGCTCGCGGGCGATGATGGCAAAGAGATGCGCTTCGTACGTGTCTGGCTCGCCGCCATGGAGAAGACCCGAAAGGCGACCTATCAGGCCATGGAGGCCCTTATCCACAACCTGAACACCATGAACTCCCGCGCCGGTGCCCAGGTGCCGTTCAGTTCCATCAACTACGGCACGGGAACGTCACCTGAACAGCGCATGGTGACGGGGGAATGCCTGCGGGCCCTGGAGGCCGGACTGGGCAATGGGGAGACCTCCATCTTCCCCATCCATATATATAAGGTAAAGGACGGCGTGAACGCCAAGCGGGGAGACCCTAACTACGACCTCTTCCAGCTGGCCTGCCGGGTATCGGCAAAGCGCCTGTTCCCGAACTTCGAGTTCCTGGACGCGCCCTTCAACCTGGAGTTCTACAAGGAGGGCGACCCCGACACGGAAGTGGCTACCATAGAGTAACCTGTGGCCTCAGGCAGTGATGCCGGTTGAATAACCCACCTAAACGGAGAACGTCTCACAGAGTGAGATAACTTGCCGTGCTAAGTTTCGGGACATAGTCCCGGATAAAAGCCTAACGACTAGCGAAAACAAGCCATCCAAACGGGGGTGGCGGGAATGAGTAGCGTAAGACCAAGCGGTCTGAAATGGTGGGGATCTCGAACCAAATATCGAGATCGTGATATAGTCTGGACTGCATGGTGACATGCAGAGTGCACGTCTAGCGAACGCGCGAAACATAATCAGGGATGCCGCACCCGTGTCATGGCCAACATCAACGGTCCCTCGACAACATCAGGCCGGGGAAACCTCAGCTTCACGACCATCAACCTGCCGCGTCTGGCCATCGAGGCCAGTAACGAAGCCAACCCTGGAAATGGGGACGGCGCGACGGCGGGGGCTGTCTACGCCCTGTTCATGCACAAGCTGGACGACGCACTTGACCTCGTCATCGGCCAGCTCTTGGAGCGCTTCGAGATCCAGGCTGAACGGCATGTGTACAATTACCCCTTCCTCATGGGGCAGGGCGTCTGGATGGATTCGGACAAACTGAAAAGAGAGGACACCGTGCGCGATGTCATCAAGCACGGGACCCTGGGGATCGGCTTTATCGGCCTTGCCGAAGCCATGAAAGCCATCTTCGGCAAGAACCATGCGGAGTCGAAAGAGGTCTGGGATCACGCCTACAAGGTGGTGGAACGCATCCGCAATCTTTCTGACCAGGCGACGAAAGCGTATCATCTCAACTTCTCGGTGATCGCCACGCCGGCTGAAGGACTCTCCGGACGTTTCGTCCGCATCGACAGAAAGGAATTCGGTGAGATCAAGGGCGTGACAGACCGCCCCTACTACACGAACTCCTTCCATGTGCCGGTGTATGAGCAGACGGGCGTGTTCCGAAAGATCGACCTTGAGGCGCCGTTCCACGCACTCTGCAATGGAGGACACATCACCTATGTGGAACTTGACGGAGATGTCTCGAAGAACCCCGAAGCCTTTGAAGAGATCATCACCTACATGCGTCATGCGGGCATCGGTTATGGCAGCATCAATCATGCTGTGGATTATGATCCTGTGTGCGGGTACACTGGCATCATTAATGATGTCTGCCCTCGTTGCGGACGACGTGAAGGAGAAGGTATCGAACTGAGTCGCCTGGAAGAACTTCGCCGCCAGAACGGCGGAAAGTAGATCCCAAGGAGGCCGTTATGCCGGATAAAGGAAATGTGCCCGGTAAAGAACATGTACCGGGCGCAAATATGGCAAGTGGCAGAAAAACAGGTGGTGCTGTTGTGGGCACAGGCGTGGGATTCAACAGGATCCGACGCATCACAGGTTACCTGGTCGGTGACGTCAAGGCACGCTTCAATGATGCGAAACGGGCTGAAGAGCACGACCGCGTAAAACACGGAAGCCTGTAGCATACCGGGGCAGGGGGGCACTCCCCTGCCCTGTTCTGTTTGAGGAGGATGATAACAATGTCAGGTCTCAGGATCGCAGGTATCGTTTATGACTCCATCGTCGACGGGCCGGGCTTGAGGACAACTGTCTTTCTTCAGGGATGTGGCAGGAACTGCCATGGGTGTCATAATCCGCAGACACATGACTATTCTGGCGGAGAGCTGATGTCTCTTGAAGAAATATTCAATAAAATAACTGCAACTGCGTGTAAAAATGTTACATTCAGTGGTGGGGAACCTTTTGATCAGGCAGATGAGCTTATCAATCTTGCGATCCTGCTTACTGTTCACGACTACCATATTATGGCCTATACAGGTTATACATTTGAAGAAATCGTAAATGACAGTAAAAAACTCTCTCTGCTTCAGTACATTGACGTACTTGTCGATGGCCCATTCATAGAGGAACAAAAAACAACATCGGCTTGTTATAAGGGGTCGAGTAACCAGCGTGTGATAGATGTATCCGAATCTCTCGCACAAGGTGCTGTCGTTCTGTCTCCATGCGACAGCTAAAGAGGCCCAAACAAAACCAAATGGAGAGGTTATGGTCTTATACAAAGACCCTTCCGAGCAGGCCATACACTGTCCGGACAGAGGGTATCAAAAGCCGCTGCTGGGATGCCTGGCATGTAAAAAATTCCCTTGCGCGGCCATGAACGACGAAAGGATGACCGTCCTTGAACGGTCTCCTTTCGTACAGACGGAATTCAACGGATTCTTAACGAGGAGGAAGAAGGTGCTTCTGTTCCATATGACGGATGGTTCCTACAAAGAAGCCCCAGGGGGCTTCGATGTGGACAAACCTGATCTCGGCATGCTTGAGGATGTCGAGGAAGTCCTGGTGGTTGGAAAGGTCCTGGTAAAACAGATCCGTCTCGTTCCCAGGCCGAAGGAGGAACGGGCACAGATCAGGACGGCGATGTCCGAAGGTCTTGCCACACAACAAAAGCCGGGCATCGAGCCCAAAAAGCAGGCAATGAAAAATCAAAGGAAACGAAAAGTGGCGTAATACGCTGATAATAATTGATAACCATGAATAGCACAGCGCGAGCGGCCGGGTATGTGAATACCCGGCCGTTCTTTTTTTCTCTCAGGGACTGAACGAGCCCAAAAATCAGGGCAAGTTTAAGTATCGAACATTTTAACCGGAGGTATTTTCAAATGCAAAGCGAACAGACCAGGCTGCCCATCGACTCCGAGACCATCAAGGAGATCGTCGACATGTTCATGACGGTCAGGCAGTTCATCCCCCTGATCGAACCTGTGGCCGCTTCTGTCCTCACTACATATCGGGACATCAAGGGGGGCGAGCATACCAACGAGCTCCTGACGGAATGGAAAGACGATTTCCTCGGATTCTGCTACCGGATGAACGAGATCTGCGTACAGCAGGACATCAAGGCCATCAACGCCTACAAGGCCGCCGGCATTTCGGAGGACAATGCCGTCGCCCTGCGTTGCGCGCGCGCCGCCCGCAAGATCCCGGAAATCAAGATCAACGCGAAAGCCCAGTAGGCGGCGAATGCCGTACACAGGCACGTCAACAGTTACGTCCATAGTACTGAAAGCCGGCATCACTGCCGGCTTTTTTCGCACAAGGAGCAACAAAGGAGCAACACATGTCCCTGACAGTACAAGACACGAAACAAGACAGGCAACTTACCGATATGGACCTTCTGGAGTTCGAACGTGGCGTCGGGTTCGAGGCTCCCGACTTCATCATTGCCGCGGCACAGAAAGACAACGCTGATGATATCCGTCTTACCGACAGCCAGCAGGTGATCCACGATGCGCTTGTGGATTTTGCCCTGTACCCGGGGGACAGATGGTACATCGCCATGTCCGGATATGCCGGCACCGGCAAGACGACGGTCATCAGCAAAGCCGCGCAACGCATCCTGGACGAGGAGCCCGAAAGGCGCATCCTGTTCTGCGCGCCCACAGGAAAGGCGGCGCAGGTGATGAAGTCCAAGCTTACCTTCCTCCGGCACGGCTGCACGGTGGGAACCATCCACTCCGCGATCTACACCATCGACACCACAAAGAAGAACGGCCCCCGTGAAGAGCTGGTCTTCAAAAAGAAGTCACAAAAGGTACTCCCCTACGACCTGATCATCGTGGATGAAGCTTCGATGCTTACGGAGAAGGTCTTCAACGACCTGCTCTCCTACAGCATCCCCGTCATCTTCGTCGGCGATCCCGGCCAGCTCCCACCGGTGGAGGGAAAGCCCGTCGACATCCTGCACACGACGCCCTTCGTGCTGACGGAGGTCATGCGGCAGGCCCTGGAGAACCCCATCGTGCAATGGGCCACTGACGTACGCGGTGGCGGGGCACTGCCGTGGACGCCGGTCCCCTGGTCAGAGGATGAGAAGTGCATCCGCATCAGGATGTCGTCCGCGGCAGGGCGGGGAATGCTCAGGGGATTCGCTGATGACGCCGTATCCGGCAAGGCGGCCATCCTCTGCTGCAAGAACAGCCTGCGGGTGAAACTCAACGGGCTTGTCCGCGCGGCCGCCGGCTTCTCCGGCAAGCTTCCTGTGGTTGGGGAGAGGCTGATGTGCCTGCGGAACATGAAGGGCTTCGCTCTTTACAACGGAAACACCTACACCGTTTCCCGTATCGAGGAGTGTGCCAACGACGCCTGCTACAAGGTCTGGCTCGATGAACGGGAATACCCAGTCATCGCCTGGGCCGGGTGCCTTAACTGCGCCGACGGCGTGGAAATGGGCCGGCGTCTCAAGATAGACAGCGCGGACATCCGCGTTTGCCTGTTCGAGGAGACATGCACACAGGAAGAAGCCGCCATGTTCGACTTCGGCTATGCGTCCACCGTCCACAAGGCCCAGGGCAGCGAATGGGACAGTGTCCTGTTCTATGACGACCATTCGCTCAAGATGTCGGAAGCCGAGTACAGCCGCTGGCTCTATACGGGCATCACCCGGGCGAAGAACGAACTCTGCATCCTTGCGTAGGAGGGGTCGGATATATGGAAAAGAGTTATGTGACACTCGAACAGCATGTCTGCCCCGTCTGCCTGAAAACGTTTGATACGGGAAATCTGCTGCTTGATGACAAACTTCGTGATGTGTTCAAGAAATATACCGTTACCGGTTACGGACTGTGTGAAGAGCACAAGAAGGTAGTCGAAGACGGCTATGTGATTCTTGTCGAGGTGAGGAAACGTCCCCAAAAAGGACAGGACCCGTACAGAACGGGGAACGCTGCCTATCTCAAACGGCATGTCGCGAAAGACATCTTTTCGGACATGGATGTACAGGACGTCGCTTTTGTCGAAATTGGTGTACTGGACAAGCTTCGTGAAATGCTCGTCGTTCAGGATGACAAGGATGACGAGCATGATGAAGATAATACTAATGAAGAGATCCACGAAGAATGACAACGGAAAGACGACCAGCGGAGATAAAACAAACTAACTGAAAACACCTTGGAGCGTGTAATGGCTGATTACTACACTGAGTTGAGCGTCGAGATCTTCCAGAATGATGTTGACTTTCCTCTTGATGATCTCTACGCAATCCTGACGGCTATGGATGAAAATGACTTCAACAAGTTGCCAGAAGTCTACAAAAAAACCTTCCCCGAAAACTTCGACGATGACGACTACTTTGAGGGAATGCTGGGAATCAAGGTCATCAATAATCCTGACTCCTTGTGGCTATACAGCGACGGAAGTCCGAATATCGAACTGATCGTGAACGCGGTCCAGGCTGTCATGGCAGTGCACGGCTCCAAATGCGCCGTTGGCTTCGAATGGGGATACACCTGCAGCAAACCGCGCACGGACGGCTTCGGAGGCGGTGCCGTATTCATCACGAAGGATTCCCAGGACTGGCTGTCGACGCAAGGCTGGCTCGCCGGAAAGCGGCAAGACTTCCCAAAGACAAAAGACCATGGTGAAAAATAATGCGAAAATATTGCCCGCCATATGGTGGGCAATATTTTTTCCGCAAACGCTGAACAACCGGGAAAATTCCGGCAATATGGAAGTATCCGCGTCCGTGACGGTCCTGTGAAAAGCCGCTTCGTTGCGTAGGTTTCAGGTGTGCAGCCGAGTATCAGGAAAAGGCAAAACGGCGCCAAAGAGGTTAAGGCCGGGGGTAGACCTCCCGGCCGGCCATGCCGGTGTGGCTCAATCGGCAGAGCAGCGGATTTGTAATCCGAAGGTTCTGGGTTCGAGTCCCCGCACCGGCCCCACGGAAGGGTGGCAGAGCGGTTGAATGCAGCGGTCTTGAAAATCGCCGGCGGTGTGATGCCGCCCGTGGGTTCGAATCCCACCCCTTCCGCCAAATATGCTATAACATCTGGGTGTTGCGCAGTCAGGTAGCGCACGCGTTTTGGGGGCGTGAGGTCGCAGGTTCAAATCCGGCCACCCAGACCATCTCCCGGGGACGTAGTTCAATGGGAGAACGTCGCTTTTGCACGGCGAAAATGCGGGTTCGATTCCCGCCGTCTCCACCACACGACACACAACCGCAGCTTGTCTTATGTAACGTATCAGGTTACAATCCCCCTCATGATCAAGTCATTCGCCCACAAAGGCCTTGAAGTCTTTTTTCTGACTGGCAGCACACGAGGCATCCAGGCCAAACATGCCCGCCGCCTTGGTATGATTCTTGACTTGCTCGACAGCGCAAGCGCCCCGTCCGATATGAACTTTCCCGGCTCCCGCTTGCATCTGCTGAAAGGTGATCTTGCCGGCCTTTGGAGTGTGACCGTTTCCGGCAACTGGAGGCTAACGTTTCGCTTCCACGATGGAAACGCATACATTGTCGATTATCAGGACTATCATTGATGGGGGTCATTATGGAACGGACAAGAAAGCCCTCCTTGCCGGGGGAGATACTCAAGGAAATGTATCTTGACCAGCTGGGACTGACCATCACTGACTTTGCCGAGCGTATCGGCGTTTCACGCAAGACGGTTTCCGCCATCGTGAATGGACGTTCTCCCGTCACGGTAGATATGGCGCTGCGCCTGTCCCGCGCTTTCAGCACCACGCCCGATCTGTGGCTTGACCTGCAACGGGCCGTCGATCTTTGGGAGGCACGGCAGAAGCATGGGAGCTGGACGCAGGTGCGGCCCATTGCACAGCCTGCATGATCGACTGTTAGAGCTCAGACCGGCAAAGAATGAGACTCATTCTTTGCCGGTTTTTATATATAAAAAACATGAAATAATAACTCAAGGAGCAAGATATGCCACAGAAAAATACGGAACCGACCCTCTTGAAATGCAAGGAATGCGGCACAGAGTTCCATCCCCGTGCGCATAACCAGGTCTTCTGCTGCAAGAAATGCGCCTGGCGTAACAAACGCCGCCGGGAGCGCGCGGAGGAGCAGGCGGCGCGACCGGAGATCAGGTGCCTGATCTGCGGCAGTGTCGTACCTCCCGGCAGCCGGAGAAGGTATTACTGCTCTCCAAGCTGCGCACAAAAGGCGCGGAATAGGCTGATGAAAAGCACAAGGCGGCGTTGATGACGCCGCCTTTTTGTTTGGTGTGTGGGGCGCTTTACGCGCCCCTTATTTTTTGTGCCGGGCACGGCAATATACAGGCAACGGGAAAAACAGGAGTGAGCTGTGTATTCGACAGACGTGTATCAGACAGAGAAATGCGATTGTGCCGGGACGCCGCCCAAAAATCTGGAACTGATCCTGAAGGATGCCGGTGTGGTGCGCTGCAAAAAATGCGGCCGTATCTGGACCGAGAAGGACAGGAACCTGGTCGACGACCTGCCCTGTGACCTTGGCCCTGTCGTTTTTCCGACGGACGCTGAACAGCATACACGGGCCACCATGACACTGACCATGTTCGATGCCCTCATCAGGCGTTTTCGTGAGGAGCTGGAAGCAAGCGACGCCGACGCGGCCATCATGGAGCATCTGAAAAAGATGGATGACACCGTGACGGCCCTGGCGGACTCCATCAGAAAGAAGCACCTGTCGGTTCGCGCGAAAAAGGCATTCGACGAGTTCGTGGACCTTGCCGGTAGCCTGTATACGCTCCCGGATAATGGTTACGACAGGCTGAAGAGCTGGGTGGCCCTGTTCTGCATGGCCGACACCATGCTCTGCGGTGTGCTCGCGCGCTGTCCGAGATATGCGAAGCAACGTGCCTGGCGGGATCTGTACGCCCTGTCTGACATGTGGGTCGATTCGTGGCTGGAGAGCTGCCCAGGACAGGATGAAGAAGGAGAGAAGATGTATGAATACGTTTGGGAAAGAATTCCGGAACTTCGCGCTTAAGTTCGGCAAGTTCACGATCTGGAACAAGATCGCCATCTACCTGGAATTGTATAACTACAGTTATTCGGAATTCGCGGACAAGGTCATCAACGGAATCATTGCCGGCGGCGAAATCGTGCCGGAGAAAAGTGACAAGTACCAGCTGTGCGTCAGGTACAGAGGCTCCGAGTACTACGTATGGATCGAGAACCTCTGGTACGCGGCCCTTTGCTCTGTGAAAAAAGGAGGTACACAGACGGAGGTGTACGCCAATGCACGTCCGTCACGAAAAACCGTCGTGGCCTTTTTCAACTGGCTCGATGCCTGGATCCAGAAGAACATGGATGGTATCATCAGTGAGGAGCTGGAAAGCCGAAAGTACGCCATTGAGGATTTCATCTAGAATGACATACTCTGAATTTGTAGAGCGAACTATCAGTGTCCTTGAGCAGATTGACCAGCTGGCAGATATTGCGGAAAGAAGTAGCAATTGTAGCAAAAAGATGGAGACAGCTTCCATGTGGTTGAACATGGCGGCAAGGCATGTTTCCAAATGCATTGAAAACTTTGAAAACTAAAATATATCGAGGAAGTACATGAGATCGTTTAATCCTGGGGACATCGTATGTCATTTCAAACGACACATGGTCGATAATCCAGTCACGGAGTATCTCTACCAGATCGTCGGCATCGCCACACATAGCGAAACGCGTGAACAGATGATGGTCTACAAGGCACTATACGGTGAAAAAGGCCTGTACGTTCGTCCGCTAGCCATGTTTCTGTCTGAGGTTGACACAGCCAAATATCCGGGAGCAAAACAGAAATACCGCTTCGAGCTCTTCGAATAGCGAACGGAGGAATACTCATGGCTAATAACCTCATCCTTTTCGACTTCAACAACCTGGCCTGTCGCTGTATCCACCAGCGTGGACTTGGGTATGGCACCGACCAGCGGTCATGGGACTTGCTGGCGTACATGATCTTCACCATCATGTACGACTTCGTCATCCAGTGCACGGAGCACTTCGAGCCCGGCGACACCGTGGATGTCGTCCTGGCGCTGGACAGCAAGGACGGCTACTGGCGCCGGGACCTCTACCCGCCCTACAAAGCCGACCGCGCGGAAAAGCGCGCGGCCGACGGCATCGACTGGCCACGTGCCTATGCGGAATTCGACAGGCTCACGGACGCGGTGGGCGGCTTCACTCCGTGGAAAGTGGTCCGCGCCTCCAAATGCGAAGCTGACGATGTCATCTACGCCTTGAGCCGGCTCCACCAGACTGAGCACCCGGACAGTGTCGTCATCATCCACAGCGGCGACTCGGACTACCTGCAGCTGGTCTCCGACAGTGTGCTGCTCTATTCTCCCATGCAAAAGGAGTTCGTTGACTTCCCGCACATCTGCTCGCTGTCAGGCGGCAAGGTGCTGTGCGAGTCGGCTGCGGAGTATCTGGAATACGCCGTCATCACCGGCCAGGGCGGCAAGGACAATGTCTACAACATCAAAACGCCGACGGACTGGGACACGTCCGCAGGCAAACGCAAGCCTGGTTGTGGTGTGGCCGCGGCCCGAAAAATGATGGCTTCCATGGAAGGGCTGGAAGCCTGTCTCAGGAACAATGGCTTGTGGGAGAACTACGAGCGCAACAGGCAGCTAATCGATATGCGTGAACTTCCCTCCCGGTACATGCGGGACATCAGCGATGCCTACCGGGGCATGAAGGCCGGACAGTGTGATATGGACGGCCTGCTGTCCGTGTATGTCTGGCCTTCCGTGCTCATCGAGAAGGAGTCCTACGCGGCAACGCTCGACTTCCTGGCATTCGGTGAGTCTGGGGAGGACGCCGGAAGGCCAGAGAACGCCGGAATATCGGCGGTGCCCGGTGAACTGTCTGACGATCCTGCGTTCTTCCTGTAGGCTGGCCGCACTCCTCCTCCGACTTTGGGTGGGGGAGGAGTGCGCAAAAATATTTAAGTTCAAAAAAATCAGAAAAATTGTATTTTTTCGAACTTAACTTTCATGGGCTCTTGGGCTAAAAAGGAAAAAAGGACGGAGTTCGTGAAAAGAAAAGTCGAAACGCTGCTTTTGAATTGGAAAAAGAGGCCTGACGAAGAACGTAAGCCGCTTCTTTTGAACGGTGCGAGGCAGGTTGGAAAAACCTACATCCTGCGCAAGTTTGGGGAAGAGCAGTTCAGCAACGTTGTCTATGTCAATCTGGAAGCCAATCTGACGGTGGCTTCTTTTTTTGGTGAGAATATATCGCCGGAGCGTTTGATCCGTTATCTGGAATCGGCAAGCGGTGAAAAAATAGTTCCGGGAAAGAGCCTCCTTATTTTTGATGAAATACAATCCTGTGAACGGGCGCTGACCTCTCTGAAATATTTTTGTGAAGAGGCTCCGCAATATCACGTTGCGGCTGCCGGCAGCCTGCTCGGCGTAGCGGTCAACCGGCAACAGTATTCGTTTCCTGTGGGCAAGGTTGAGACGGCAACGCTGTTTCCTCTCGATTTTGAAGAATTTTTATGGGCCAGAGGGAAGAGTTCTTTTGCTAAAGATATCCAGGCGGCCTATAGCGCCATGGAGCCACTGCCTGACGGCCTGCATCAGCAGGCGGTGGATCTATACAGGGAATATCTTATCGTAGGGGGGATGCCGGCCTGCGTGAAAACATTCTTGCAGGAAAAGAGTTTCCTCGACGTCAGGCTCGTACAAGGACAAATTGTCGATAACTATGTAGCCGACATGGCGAAATATGCTTCTGCTTCTGAAAGCGTCAAAATCAGAGCATGTTATCAGTCCATTCCCGCCCAGCTTGCCAAGGAAAACAGGAAATTTCAATATAAGGTGGTGCAAAAAGGTGGGAGTTCAGCCGTATTTGGAGCTTCCATCGAGTGGCTGAACCTTGCTGGCGTCGTTTTAAAATGCCAGAAAATAAGTCATGCCTACGAGCCGATTTCCGTTTATATGGAGCTTGCATCGTTCAAGCTCTATATGGGAGATGTGGGACTGCTGACGTTGAAGTCGGGTATCGCACAGCAAACCATTCTTTCCGACCTTGAAAATCAGTTTTTAGGTGCTCTTGCGGAAAATTATGTTGCCCAGCAGCTTACAGCCAAAGACTATCCTCTTTTTTATTGGGAAAGTAACGGATCTGCCGAGCTTGATTTCGTTTTGCAGAAAGGATGTGAAATCATCGGCGTTGAGGTGAAGAGTGGAATCAATGTGCGCTCGCGCAGTCTGAATGTCTTCAGCGGGAAGTATGCCCCGGCATATAACATACGATTTTCTCTGAAGAATTTTGGGCAGGTCGATAATCTTCGTTCCGTGCCGTTGTACGCAGCTTTTTGCATATAGCGGCTCAAGCGCCGCATTGAAGGTGGTATGGTACTTGCTCTAGAAACTGCATAACACAGAAAATGCCAATAATGTTGGCAGAATGTCGTGCCGACCAGCAAATTTGTTCAAACTGGCAGCAACAGCAACACCGGAGGTACCAATGAGTCAGGCAATCGGAGGCGTCACAAGAAACATTGCAGCACAGCAGCAACAAAATGTCGGAGGGCCTGAGGCCAGGTCCGGAGCTCCTGCTGAACTGCAGGGCGCGCACGCTTCACCCCTGCGCACTTTCGGACGCATCCTGGCGGGTATTTTCACACTGGGTATTTCCGAAGGCATACGTGCCATTATCCGTCATGTAAAAGCAGGTGAAGCCCCGGCTCCACGGGATCCCGCAGCGGACCTGCCTCCGGCTCCACCGCGAGCGGACATCTTCAACAAAAGCATTGCCTCGGAATTCCAGGCAAACAATCTTCCCCCGGATTTCAAGGCAGCTGTAACCGAGGCTTTTGACCGGATGGAAGCACGCTTCGGCGAGGATATGTTTCCAAAAGACTCCAAGCTTCGCACCAGCCCACAGACCAGCCTGGGTTTTGAAGTAAAGGATGCCCTGCGCCAAACCGATGAAGCCATCACGCCGCAGGCTTTCAGCGCCCTGGTGGAAAAAAAGGCCACATATGCCCTGCTGCATAACGTCATGACCACGCATGTAACGGACTTGTGTGCCAGGATCGGCTACCAAAAATCCCCCTCCCTGCTTGCCGGGAATTTCCTGGGCGGAAATCCGGAAATCATCGCCGCCATGGACAACATCACTGACAAGGCGTCACTGGACCATTTTATGGCAACGACCCTGCAGCGGCTCGAAGCGTCTGTCCGGCACAACCATGAGCTGCATGTATCCAAGACCCAGGCACAGACAGACGCCATCCAGACTTTTTCCCGGCAAACCGGCCTCAGTGAGGATACGGTGCGTCAGCGCATCAATCTGGGGGATCTGGACAATCGATTCACCTACCTCTCCGTGGACATTCTGGACGGCAAACGTCCCCTGGCCGGTCAGGAAATGCGGGACGCCTTCACCCAGGTGGCAAAGACCTTTGCGGAGCGGAAGGCGGCGCTCTACACCTCGGTGGACACGCTCGATCTTCCGCCGGATATCCGTAATTCGTGGAAGGATTCCGTTCTGACCCAGAATACACTCACCAAGGGTGATTTGTTCACCACATGGTATGGCATCAGCCGCGGGGTCGCAGTCAGCGAATCCATCCTGCCCGCCTTGAACGATGGCGTTGGTGACCGGGAATTGCTCGGTATGCTGGAGGTCCTTGGGACGCAGGTCCGTGATGCCGTCATGGCCCATTATGGGCAAGAGGGCTGGGCGGAGCTTGGCGGAGACGGACAGTCGGACGCTCTCTTCTATACCGGGCAGGCAACACTGGCAGCTCACGACGAACTGCGCCAGGCCCTTATGGACCGCCCCGAACTGGTCGACAGATTGTACCAAATGGCAGGTGATGACGTGGCCCAGGGATTTTCTTCCAATACACTCGCCGCGGCAGAGCTGCGCTGTGGTGCACAGGGTGCCATGCTGCTTCTGAATAGCGTGCAACGCACGGAATAGGACGATCAACACAGCCGTCGCACCGCGCGCTTGCGGAACTCCCAAACGATAAGGACCAGACATAAGGAGTCTTTTTATGCATATCAGTGAACTTGTTGCTGAACTTGGAGCGAATCTGGGTATCTCCCTGCAGATGAGCGATGCCGGAACCTGCCGCGTCATCTTTGGTGACGATGCCGTGGATTTCGAGCAATCGGGAGAGACCCTGTACATCATGGCGGAATTGGCCCCAGCCACGGGAAGGGAGGATGCGTACGCACGTTTGCTTGCGGCCAACTGGCTCGGAGCGGAATCCGGCGGAGCCTGCATCGGTCTGGATGAGGAGAAAAACTCCTTTGCCCTCTGGGCCACGGAACGCGGTGATGTTCCCTATCCCGAATTCGAGGCCAGGCTGACTCTCTTCATCAAGGCCCTGCGCTACTGGAAGGAGTGGCTTTCCCTGCCTGCGGCCGAGCCTGCGAACCAGACAGAGGATCAGCAACCCCCGGACATGTATGGCATGATCCGTGTGTAGTCCATGCCGCATTGCTTTTTTAGCCTGTTGCCGCTAGTGTCGGCGCATGAGTAATCAAAACAGGTCCCTGGAACTCACCGCCGAAGAACGGAAGTACATCATGGAGCACAACCCGGCCATGCTGGACGGCATCCTGGCCGGGAATGCCGTCGGCCTGGCATACCTGGTGCGTATCAGGGGTATCCTCTATGGTAATAGTGGTGATCAGTCGGGGAAGAACGACGCGACGCCGGCAACGTCCGCCAAAACGAAGAATGCCAAAAAGCAGTGGTTCGGCTACCCTACGGACATCACCCGGGTTTCTCCCTTCTTTCCGCTCAACCGGCAGGAAATGGGGAAAAACAGGCGTTATTTCGAAGACGTCAAGATCGTCGACAACTCGTGGGGCAGCATCCATTACACAGGGCCGCAACTGAGCATCGTTGATGAGGACGTCTTCGTGGCGCTCATGGTGCTCATCAGCGGCAACCACAAGCATATCCATGTCGTGGACGACAAGACGACATTCGAGTTCAAGGGAGGCGCGTCCGACCTCCTTCGCACCATGTACCCAAGTGACCGTCGCCCTTCCAAGAGCGACTACACGCGGCTCATCGACTCCCTCAACCGCATGATGGCAGCCGTCATCAAACTGAGTGTCGTCAGTCAGGTCGACAGTGACGGCAAACCGATGAAGCAGGTCTTCCTGCGTCACATGCTCGAATACGCCAACTGGGACGAAGTGACCAAACAGCTCGAGGTGCGGGTGAGCCCCTTCTTTTACCTGGCCTACACCCAGGGCAACGTGACCTACCTGGACTCCCTGAGCCGCTACGACCTGAGCGGTTCGATTTCGAAAGCCATGTACCGCTTCATCCAGAGCCACAGGGAAAAATACTCAGGCGGATATATGGTACTGGCCGCGGCCCTGAACATGAACCTCACACAGCCAAGGAAAGAGATCCGCCGCAAACTGCGTGATGGCGTCACCGAACTCGTCAAAAAAGGCATTTTGACGGAGGAAAGCGGATTTTCGGAGCATGACACCGACATCATCATCCTTGAAAAGGCGAAGCAAAGAGCTGTGAAAGGCTCTGCCAAAGAGGCTCCAAGGCAGCTTAAACTGGCGTAGCCAAGCTTCGTGCTGTGGGCCACCTGACAGGTAAGGCGGGACGAAATGTCCCGCCTTTTTTCGTTCGTGCCATGGGCCACCGCATTTCGTTTTTTTAACCACCATCAAAACCAAAGTTTCGTGTTATGGACCACCTTTTTTACGCACAACCATCGAAAACATCGTGCGCCGGCTCTGTATCACGAACGTGTTATGGACCACCAGGTCTGCAACTCCGGCTACCGTCCCCTCGTGTTATGGACCACCACAGTCAGAGAGCGAAAACAGGCAAAATTTCGTGCCATGAGCCACCACCTTCGTGTTTTTGGCCACCGTTATTTCGTACTATGGGCCACCCAAAGTAATGCCAGCTATCGGACATCATTGACGATACCGACTGGTATGCCAAACAGGACAGCTTCCTGACAGCTCGTGTTATGAGCCACCCCGGCATTTTTTGTCGTGTTATGGATCACCACTTTCGTTTTATGGATCACCCAGTACGTGCTATGGGCCACCGTCATACGTGTTATGAGCCACCAAACTGCCCATGATTTCGTGTTTTGAGCCACCGTTTTACGTGTTATGGGCCACCAGTGTTCAAGAAAAATATGGAAATAATTGAAGAATTTTCCCCTATATAGTCATTGATAGTCTAAGAAAAAAAGTACCCTGACCGTAAGATCAGGGTACTATCCAGAAGCCGGGACTTCGGCTACAGGGGAGAAAAGGCAGGCCGTGAGGAAAGGACTTCCGACCACGACGGCCATTGTTCCAGACACGCGGCGCCGTGACGCATAGCGCAGGACGCGTAGAGCAGACCGTCACGCGAAGCCGTTCTGTGAAAGAACCGTCAACCGATGTCCACGTAGTCCGTCATCTTGAGTTTTCCGGCATAGTAGGCTTTCCATGCGGCATCCACATCGGGAAAACGGTGTACTTTGGCATTCCCCTGCGGCTTCCCGACGTTTTCCGTGACTTTGTACAGGCCGATGATGGGCTCGCGTGTGGGAGCCTGCAGCAGGTCGCCAGGCTTCTTGTCCGTGAACAGCTGCCTGGAAGGGAACATCCTCTTCGCTTCCTCGATGGCTTCGTCGGAAACGGGCAGATGGATTTGCATGGCGTCGCCGTCGTAGTCGGCGTTGAGGCCTTTTTCCCAGATGGAGTTCACACGCAGGTTCTTCCCTGAACGCAGCAGGGGTTTGGCGGCCATGATGCCGTGCCGCCAGAGCGTCGGGGCGCGGTTCACGATGACGGGACGCTTGTCCATGTCCTCCTTGAGGGCCTTGACGGCCGCCGGGCTTTTCTCTTCGATGGCTTCCCTGGCCTGCAGAGGGGTGTAGCCGATCTGGGCAAGCCTGCGCATGACGAACGGGCTGTACATGCGCCAGGCGGTCTCTTCCGGCAGGCCGATCTCGTCAAGGCCGAGTGTCGTATCCGGGGAGATGGTGGCACGACCGGTAAGGTTCATTTTCCCGTAAATGACCTTGTGCTGGAAGTAGCCCCCCTTGGGAGTATCCCCGGCGATGAAGTCCAGGGCCCCCTTCACGCTGCGGCCGCGAAGCTGCGGATCGCCAGGCGCGACAAGACCTGCCAATTCACGCATGCGAGTGTTGATGGCAGTGCGATTTTCCTCGATATCCTTCTGCCCGAAGGCGCCGGAAGCCTTCATGCTCCGGAAGCTGTTGTTCTGCAGGATGAGATCACGGTACAGGAAATCCGCGTCATTGGTCATCATATCGCCTGTGGCCCCCACAGTGATCGGGCGCATGATCGGCGGAGTCACAGGAACAACGCTCATGATGTAGGCGTCGCCGGGCTTCATGTCCATGTCCCTGAGGGCACGCAGGTATTTGACCCGCTTTACGGCCTTGTCCAAGTCCGCCTTGCCGAGTTTGCCTGCATAGACGGCATCTTCAGACTCCTTGAGTTCCTTCGTGACGTCGATTTTGTTCAAAGCATCGCGTATGGCCGTCCCACCCTGTTTGACAACCATTTCCTGAAGATCGTTCCGCCCCATGCGCAGCAGGGATCGGACGGCATCCGTGAAGACGGGGTTCACGACCGGCTCGACGAGCTTGATATGTGACCAGCGCGTCCCCTGGATACCGCCGGTGATGGTCGGGTCGAACAGGCCTCCGGCTTCCGGGCGCAACGCTTTGGCACTCAGCATGAGGCCATTCCGCAGCTCTCCGGAGCTGAGCTTCAATACGTCCTTGTCCGTCAGGGGAGCTGCCACGAGCTCGTTGTCCTTGCGCGTCACGTTGATCCCGGCCTGCTTGAGGATGGCGATGAAGCGTGTGAACGTCTTCTTTTCATCAGGCATCGTCGGATGAAGACCGCTTTGGAACTGCTTCCAGAAGTCAAGGTTGCGCGCACCGCGCAGTACCGTCCCCTCACGCAGCAGCGAGCGGGCGTTGTGGGCGATGAGGGCATTCACTTCCATGCCGCCGAGAGCTTTCGGACCCGTGATACCGTTGCCCGAGGGCGCGTCATCCTGGTCGTAGCCACCGTCGATGCCGCGCGCCGCGAAGTTCGTGTCCGTTGTCTTGAACAGTTTGTGGCAGTGCTGGACGCCGACGAAGACGCCGGGGATCTTTTTGCCGGTGACGGGATCGGTAAGCGTCTCCGTGTCGCTGACGTTGTGCTTCTTCAGCTCGTCCTTGACGAACTTCACATAGTCCGGCTTGCTGTAGTTCTCGATCTCGTAGACCTTGCCTGTCTTTTTCGCCACCTTGCCGAGCGCGCTTTCCAGGATCTGGGCCGGATTGATGCGTGAGATGACGCCGGCGGACGTGAAGATGCCGTCCAGGACGTCGCCATCTTCATCGCGCGGCATCTGGTCATCAGGCAGGATCTTGGCACAGACGCCCTTGTTGCCGTAGCTGCCGGCGATCTTGTCGCCAAGTTGCAGCGGCTTCTCGATGCGCAGCACGACGGTCTTCACGGACGGAGTGGACGCGACGGCGACGACTGTCGCCTGGTAATGCTGGTCGTATACCTCGGCCCGGTCGCGATACGGGTGCCTCAGGCTTTTGTGCAGCATGCCCAGCACCTGGTTCACCTTGCTGCCGCTGTTGTCCTCCATGGCCAGGATGACGGGGTCACCCTCCTCGAGCACAGCGCCCTTCTTCGCCAGTCCTTCGTCATCCAGCTTGGCCAGCTGCGCGGCGCTGAATGTCGTCGGGAAGGCCGTGCGGTATTTATCCTTGCCCATGACGATGTTGCGGCTGACCGAAAGCGTGATCTTGTCCGAATGCACGGACGTCATTTTCTTCGCCGCGGATTCCGACAGGACCACACCATCCTCATGGTTGAGCCCATGGAACGGCATATAGGCGATACGCAGGTTGCGCCCCATGGTCAGTTCCCCGTCCTTGCTGAACCCGCTCCCACCCAGGGGCTGCCCTGCCTTGACGCTTTCTCCGGGTTTCACCGTGATGTCGTTGTGGAGGAAGGTCTTGGTCGCCAGGGCGAGGTTGTTCTCATAGTCGACAGCGTGCAGCTTCCCCCGGGCATCCTTGATGTAGACGTACTCGTCGTCGATCTTCTCGACGGTACCGTCCACGGGAGATGTCGGCAGTGTCCAGCTCCCCAGGGCGTCCACGGTGCTTTTGTACTTTGAAGCATCCCCCAGCACGGCCTTCACCAGGCGCTTCTCAGGTTCCTTGAGCGGAAGGGCCTGCTGGATGTGCTTGTCGCCCATGAGCAGGCGGTTGCCCTGGTTGGCGGGCATGAACGGCAGTGTGTTGGTCGTCACCGTGGCCAGGTCGTGCGGCGAGGCGATCTGGTAGTCGAGACGGCTCCTCGGGACATGCACGAGCTTGCCACGGTAGATGGCGGCCATGTCGTCTGTAGGCTTCCGCTCGTCCTTGTTGTAAACGGGATCCGGGAAACCGAGGTAGCTATCGTACAGATCGATAGAGCGTTTGGTCGTGCGCTCTCCCGTACGGCAGTCGACGACCTCCTTGTAAAACTCGTTGTCGCCGCCTTTGAGCGCTCCAAACGTGCAATGTGCATCGATACCTACCTTGAAGCTCTCCGGCGCCGCTATGGGGTCAATAAGGCCCATATAGGAGTAGTTCACGGCACGTGTCCCGAAAGGCACGGCACGGTCCGACGAAATGGCGCCCTCCCCGAGGCGGGTGATGATGGACGCCGTATCGACGAACTCCATGGGATTGATCTGCGACGGCATGCGTGAAAGCGACGAGCCGGTGATAAAACGGCGCAGCGGGCGCGTGAAGGTGTCCGGGGCAAGGGCTTTGCCGAGAGCATCATCGCTGATCTTGCCGTCAGTGAGGCGCAGCTTGTCCAGACGCTGCCGGAGCTTCGCTGTTATCTCGGACGACTTGTCGATGGTCTCGGCCAGAAGATCCTCGACGGTGTGGATCTTCTGGAACTCCAGCATGTCACGCTCGTCGATGTCCTCAGTGCCTTTGTAGACCGCCAGGATCTTCTTCATGGCCTCCAGGATGGACATGGGGCCCACGGACGAGAAAGGTTTGCCGAGAGTGATCGCCGTCGTTTCCGGATCGATCGCGGTGCCGTTGAAGTAGGTGCGTATGGCACTGTCCTTCTCTTCAGCCGAGACGAGTTCCCCAGGGCCGTCCTTGCGGTAGCGTACAAGCTTGTCATACAGCGTCGTGCGGGCCCTGTTGAGCTGGCTGTCCGTGAGCTGGCCAAGGTTCTTCTCCGCCAGTTCCTTGCCCAGGGCGTTGAGGATGTCCTGTCCACCGGCGCCAAGGATCTTGAGCACGGCCACCGCGAGCAGCGTGGCATTCAGGATGTCGATCTTGAAGATGCCCGTGTCCGGGTCCATGATGAGCTTGAAGTTTGCCCCCTTTGCCAGGTTGAACGAGGACTCGATCTCGTCGTTGCCGCGCTTGCGTGTGTAGACGCCGGACTTGGTGCGCATCTGGCTCACGACGGCATATTCGTTGCCATCCAGCATCAGCGTGTACCGGTTGGTATAGTACGGGATGTTGCAGATCCGCTTGTTGATGAGCCTGCCCACCGTGCGGCCGGAGGAGTTCTCCACGATGTCGATATCGGCGTAGACGCCGTCCGTCGCATTGTGCCTGGAAAGCAGGAGCTCCGACTGCTTGCCGTGAGAGAGCTCGCTGAACTTCACGGTCGCATTTACGAGCTTTGCCGTGAAGTTCCTTCCTGCCACGGGAAACTTTTTCCGCACGGCCTCCAGGACTTTTTCATGGATGGCCTGACGGATGTTCGATGGCTTCGTGATAATCCTGCGTATATTCGTGGATGAGGTCATCTGCGTATATCTCTGTGGAGAGAGTTGCTTGTCTTGTTACGCAATCAACAAGGGAACCGTCTATGGAATCATGAAAGGAAAAATCTGGTGAGGCGTCTTACTTTTTCGTGACGCTTTCCGGGATGATGGCATACCTTGAGACGACATGGTAGAAGCCTTCTTTGTCGAAGGTGCCCTGCATGTCGAGCACGGCAAGGTCTCCCGGGTTTTTGAGGTAGTTCTGGCAGCGGAAGGATTTCGTCAGGATGGACTCATATTCCAGCCGCGTGGCCTCGTCGTTGAGGCAGCCCAGAAAGAAACGGAACTCGGTCTCCTCAGGATACGGCAGCGACCGTTTGTCCCTGCGCCGCTGGCCCAGGAGAGGTTCGACACCGTCCTCTTCGTTCATAAGGTCTCTGACCGCTTTGGATTCGATCCCCATATCTCCATACCTCCGTATTAGTGCTTTGTGGCCAGGAGGCCTACCCAGCCTGCATGGCGCCGCCCTGCGGCTGCTGCTGGTCACGCATCATCTCAAGCTGCTTGCTCACAAGCGCCCACATCACATAGTCCTCGTTCTGCAGCTGGGCGAGGACAGAACGCCGCTGTTCGTACGGTATGGACAGCATCTGCATGGCCTGCTGCTGGGCCGCGGCTATCATCTTCTGCTGGTTGTACTGTGACGGGAAGCCAGTGGCCTGTTCCTGCTCCTGGGCCCGTGCCTGGTTCGCGATGTCCTGCTCCCGCTGCTGGATCTCCTTTTCCACTTCGCGCTGGGACTCGTGGTCGTCGAGCTGCTCCTGCTTCAGACGGTCGCGTTCCTTGTCCGGCTCCAGATTGAGGGCTTCCTGCAGTGTCGAGCGGGAAACGATGCCCTGGGCCTGCATGAGGATCTGCTTGTTCATCATGTCGTCGGCCAGACGGAACGGCACAAGCTTCACCGCGCAGTAGGCGCGCTTGGTATGCGCGTTGATGCAGTTCACCGTCCAGTTGATGAACGCGGTCAGCTGCTCGATGTAGGGTGTAAGCTGGTTTTCCAGGATGCGCAGGCCGACGGCGCTGTTCTGGATGTTGGTGTCTCCCATGATGAGCCCGGGCGGGATATCCAGTGCCAGGGACATCTCCATGCGGGCATCCTTGATCTCCTCGGTCGGCGTGAGCGCCCTGCCCTGCGAACCGATGTTGGTGAAGCCCGTAGGGTACGGAGCCGTCATCACGTAGTTCGGGTCCATGCGCCAGCGCTCGATGGCCGTGGTGATCTCTCTTTGCCAGCGGTCGATGGACGACATGATGCACGGGTCCGTGGAGCCGCTGCTCTGCGGGAAGAGGATGGTCTTGGGCGTGATGTGCTCCATGCCGATGGCCTCGGCGGCCCGGCGGAGCACGGCGATGTACATGTAGTTCTTGAGCGCCGGCATCAATGGCGGGATGCCCCAGCCGCTGGCGAAACCGGCAAGCCCGGATGTCTTCGCATGATAGAAGTTGCCGCCCATCTCGATATTGCGTCCGGCCAGCGCGGCGTCGATGAATATCTTGGGTGTGTCGCGCAAGACGGTGATGTCGCCACGCTGGCAGGCTTTGACGAATTTTTGCGGCAGTGCGTAATAGTACTTCGTCTCGCCGGTGATGGGGTTCTGGCTGAGCTCTATCTGTTTCGGATCCCAGCGGACGATGCGGATCTTTTCAAGGTCGAAGGTCGCCGTGTCTTCCACCTTCGGGACAACGAACACCTGGCAGTTCGGGCACTTGTGCTCGATCTGCTTTTTCCTGACGCGCACGTTGGCTTTTTCGATGGCGATCTTCTGGCCGCATCTGGGGCAGGCGAGCATGCGCTTGAACGGGAAGTATATGGTTCTGAACACGTTCCCGTACACATAGTAGTCGCTGCCGAACTCGAGCAGTGCCGATTTCATCTTCAGGGTCGTGAGCAGTTCGCGGGTCTTTTCCCGGATCGACTCGGCATCATTGGTGAACGAGAAGTCGGTGATCGGGTAATTTATGAGCTTCCTGACGCCGTTGGAGATGGTCGGCATGCTTTGGTGCACGACCTCGCACCACTTGAAAAGCTCCTTGATGTCCTTGGGGAGCATCTCGGAGAGGTAATCGAAATGGGGGTTGTTGTATAAGCGTGTGTACCGCGAATTGAGGACGGTGGCCTGCCCGGCGATGGGGCTTATGATCGGTATGGACATGCTGGAGCTCCGGCGACTTTCCCCAAATATTGGGCGCCGGGCCCCGGCCAGTTCACGGATCAGTCCATGACATGCCGTACGGAAAGCGGCCGCCATGCCACATGCCGAAAAGCGGCCTGCCCTTGTTATAAGAAAACGATACGACGCCATCCATGTGCCTGAACGTCATGCGCATGGATGGCAATTTGTTTTCCGACAAACAGACAGGAGCCGGCCATGCCGAACATCATGCATTACGATCAGGAAAAGGACCGGTTGTGGTTCGATCACAACAAATCAAACATGTGCACGCCGTTCTCCAGGGGGAGGAACGGCGCTTCATTCACACTGGCCTGCAGCGCCAGGTACCCGGTGTCGCTTATAGGGTACCGCAGGTTTCTGGCACTCTACCCGGACGGTGAGCTGTCCCCGGAAGCCAGCGAGGTCATCGACGCGGCCGGGGCGGTGCCTGACGCCATAAAAGAGGAACGGTATGTGAGGAGGTTCGATGGCCTCTTTCGCGTGCCCCCGTTCCAGCACCAGCGCGAGGTCATCGAAATGATGATGTATTATCCGAAGCTGGCCATTCTGCTGGAGCAGGGTCTCGGCAAAACATTCATCAGCATCAACGCCTTGGCCATGCTGCGCGAGTTGAACGGGCCGGAGAAGACCATCGTTATCTGCCCGCACATCGTGTTCCAGAGCTGGATCGACGAAGTGGAAAAATACTCGAGCCTTCGCATCGCCCCTTACCTCGGCGGGCCTGAGCAACGGCGTGCCCAGCGTGAGGTGGTGGCAGCCGGGGAATGGGACATCCTCCTGACCACGTTCGACATGCTCACCGACAGGAGAGCGTCACCAAAGAAGCGGGCCTGCGGCATGAGCAACGACGAGTTGTGGGAGACCTGGTGGCTCATGGGGGACATGCGGGATTTCTACCTGGAGAGCTGGCGCAAGGACGACCTGCTCGATAGCAGGGAGGAAGCCGCGCTGCGTGGTGACGCGACGAAAGCCGCCAAGCTCAAGATTCTGGCGAAGATCCCCCAAAACGCGTTCCCGCGCTCTGTCGTCCGTGAAGCCCAGGATGCCGCCAGCAACGAGATGTTCTTCAAAAGGCTGGGTTTCGACAACATCATCATCGACGAGGCCAGTCGCTGCCTCAACCCGGAATCACAGCGCAGTCAGGCCATCGACACTCTGGCGGCACGCGCCAGTCGTGTTTACCTGCTGTCCGGCACGCTCTGTGTCGGACGTCCCACGGACTTCTTCATGCCCATGCACATCCTCGATCCGGCCATGCTCGGCATGAAGTTCGACAGGTTCAAGCAGCTGTTCTGTGTCTTCTCGGCACATAATCCGCACATGATCACCGGGTACAAAAACCTGGATATCCTCAAGCTCTACATCCAGCCGCACATCGTCGAGCGGTCGAGGAGCGAATGCATTGATCTTCCCAAAAGAACCATCGTCAGACGGTATTACACGCCGTCCGACGCCGCCATCGATGCCCTGGAGCGTATTCGTACGAACGACACCATCAGGATAGGGGGAAAAGTTATCGGCGTGGAGCAGCCCGTCGTAAAAATAGCCCGGGCGATGCAGGTGCTGAATGGTTTCCTGTACGTCGGCGAAGACAATGATGCGTGCAACTCATGCGGGCACGTCGTTTCCTGCGTCTCGGAAGGTATCCATCCGGGAGGAAAAGGTTGCACGAAGCAGGTTGCCAAAAGAACGGACAGGGAAGTCCATGTATTCAAGGAGAATCCCAAGCTGGCGCTCCTTGAGGAAGACCTGTCAGATTCGAGGCCTGAGGAGAAGATCATCATCTGGGCCTGGTATCGTCAGGACATCAAGGTCATAGCCGAAATGCTGACAAAAAAAGGCATAGGGTTCGTGACCCCGGAAACAAAGGACTGCACGCGCAGGTTCAACACTGACGACAGCATACGCGTGTTCCTTGGACAAACCGTACAGGGGATCGGTATCACGCTGAATGCCGCGACGTGCACCATTTATTACTCTCACGGCATGTCGCTTGAGCCCAGACTGCAAAGTATGGACAGAAACTATCGTATCGGACAGACGAAGCCTGTCATCGTAAAAGACTATGTCGCAAAGAGGACCGTCGAGGAGAACGTCGTCGAGCTGCTGGAACACAAGAAAGATGTGAAGGAATTCATGCAAAAGGACATCCGCTGTCCAACATGTGAACATTGCATGCTGTGCCTGAAGGAAGGGATAGAATACCTGAAAAAAGGCTGTGTCCATTTCGGGGAAAGGAAGAACGCCGAGACGAAGAAAGGAGTGTGGCTGTAATATGAAGTACGAACTTCCTCGCGGGTATCTCTCCGCGAGCTCCATCGGCATGTTGCAGACATGCCCGAAGCAGTTCGAGTTCCGGTATGTGAAGAATATCGTCATTCCTCCGGGAAAAGCACTTGTCCTCGGGTCATCCGTCCACAAGGTGTTCGAGACGTACTATTCCGATGCCATGTCGAGTTCATCAAGGCTCACGCCGTCACAGGTGGCCGAACTGACCGGAGACGTATTCGAAGAGTGGCTGGACGGGAATGAAAACACACTTACCGACGCTGACAAAAAGGAAGCACATGCAATCCTGCCCGGCATGACGTCCCTGTATGTGGAGAATGTGGGCAGACACATAAAACCGCTGGCAGTCGAACAGGAAGTGCGGTTCGAGACCAGCGACGGTGTCCCCCTGCTCGCGTACATCGACCTTCGGCACGAGAAGTTCGATGCGGGGACGGGAGAGGCCGGCGAAGGCATCGCGGACTACAAGGTGACCAGCAAGCGCTGGGATGCAGGGCGGCTGCGCAACTCCTTGCAGTTTAACCTCTACTCCCTTATGACGGGGATTGGGGATATCGAGATCCATAATCTGCTCAAGGAATCCGGCAGGGCCATGAAGCGTCCGAGCACGGATCCCGGCATTACCGACTACGCCACCAATCTGCGTGTGCTCAGGCACCATTTCGACGGGAGCCAGGCGGGCCACTTCGAACAGCTGGTGGAATCAGCGGCACGTTTGATCACTACCGGTGTGTTCGTACCGTGCGACCCGACATCCTGGGCGTGTACGCCCGAGTGGTGCGGCTATTGGGGGCTGTGTCGTGGCAGGAGGTAACCATGGGAAAAAGCCGGAAATGCGACCGGTGCGGGGTCGATCTGGCCCGTGTGGAGTCAGTCCGGTTCGGGGCTGGAGAGCTGTGCTTCCCCTGCGCTGAAAAGATGGAGGACGAGCCGGGAAAGTGCCCCGTATGCGGGACTGTTTTCAATGCTGACGACGCTGTGGCCATGCTCATGACACGGGCGACGGCCACGCCGCAGGAACGGCTTGCGGCGCATTCGGCGTTGATACAGGTATGCCCGAAGTGTCATGTGCTGTTCTTCGACAACTTCCAGTACGGCTTGCTGGAAGGACTGAAACGGCACATTGGATAATGTGCAGCCCGGCTGCTTACAAGCATGCCGGGCTTAAACTTGGTTTTGCCGAGCAGCGTATGCGCATATCAGCATACAGGGAAAGGAAAGGAAAATCGATGCCGAATAGTCTGCTATCTGAAGAAGAGGCTTTTGAGAATGCCGCAGTATTGCTCGAAGCCGCTCGCATGGCTGCAAATGAAGAACAATTCAAAATCAGGGCCGAGGGCATTCTCGAGAGGTTATGTGCTGATCGAGGTATATTCTGGGATCCGTATACATACGAGCGCAGTTTTAACTCAGGTAGCAAAAGGCTAGATGCGGTTCACGGAACTACTGTCATTGAATATGAATCTCCACGCTCGTTTAATCATTCAGAGAATGCCCAACTCCGTCATGCTCGCAGTCAGGCTGAAGAATATGCGATTTTTTTATCTACAGAGGAAGGTCGTGATCTGAATAGATATTCTCTTGTCGCATGGGATGGCGAGACGATTACATTTGGGTATGCTGCAGGAGACGGCTTTGTATGGGAAGCGGGGCGTAATTTCGATGGGTTTTGTCTGGGCAGGCTTCTTACCCTCATCGCAGATGGTGGGCGTCCTTTAGTCAGCCCTCTGCTGTTAAAGCAACGTATCGGGCCAGAAACAGAGGTCGGGAGAGCGCTCGTTCCTGCCTTATTCCGTGAAGTATGTCGAGCGCTGGATTCAGCCAGCGCTACCAGGACAAAACTCATATACACCGAATGGGCACGCCTGTTTGGACAAGTTGATGGTACGGGGACGGAACGCCTTGAAAAATATCTCGTGGACGCGAGCCGAAGCCACGGTATCGATTACAGCTCGAATCCCCAAGTATATGTTTTTGCATTGAATACATATATCGCGATCGTGGCGAAAGTTTGTGCTGTTTATGCCATCGCCTCTCGTCACGGCGAGGTGTTACCATCTATGGAGTCTCCCCTGTCCTTTCTTGCAGCCATTGAGGATGGGGAGTATTTTTCCATGTTTGGTATCAAGAACATGCTGGGTACGGATTTCTTTTCCTGGTATCTCGGAGATGATGTAACTGGAGAATTAAGTCAGCCTCTTTGTCTGTTGCTGGGGCGTTTGAGCACGATCGATTTTGATGTGTCTCAAAAGAATTCTTTATCGGTTCGCGACTTGTTCAAAGGTTTGTACATGGGCTTCACACCGGCTCCGGTACGCCATTCGTTAGGAGAATACTATACACCAGACTGGCTGGCGTCGCATGTGCTTGATGTTGCAGAATGGCGGGCTGACCAATCATTACTGGATCCTACATGCGGTTCTGGGACCTTTATCCTGGAAGGACTTCGCCGACGGATTGAGATTTCCTCACCAGCAACTCCTGCATCATGTTTGTTGGATGGGTTGTATGGTTTTGATCTCAATCCTCTGGCTGTACTTACAGCAAAAGCATCTATAGTCGTATTTCTTTCCGGACGATTTGACCATGAATTGCCAGTAATCCTCCCTGTTTTTCTTGCAGATGCGATCAATACCGCTGACCCAGTCGACGGAGTTTTCACGCACTCTATTTTGACTGAAATAGGGGAACGTACATTTTCGATTCCTGTCACTCTTGCAGAATCAAATGATTTTTTTCCAATTATGGATCATTTGAGAACATGTATCGATGCTGGGATTTGCGCGGAAGATGTCATGTCTTCGCTAAGATCAATATCTCCTGATGTCCTGAATCTTGATGAAGAAAAATCTAATATCGTTGCCAAGACTGTAGCCGACCTTATTGACTTGCATCATAATCATTGGAATGGTATCTGGTGCCTGATTTTATTCGACCGTATCGAAGCCGGATGTGTCAAAGATATAGATTTGGTCGCAGGTAATCCTCCGTGGGTCAAATGGAGCCATTTGCCACGGCAGTACGCGGAATTCATCAAACCCATCTGTGATCGCATGGACATATTCAGCGATAGCGTCTGGGTCGGAGGCATCCAGTCAGATATTTCGACAGTGGTGACATATCACGCACTGGAGCGTTTTGTGAGATACGGGGGGAAGTTGGCATTCCTCATTACCGGTACGGTATTCAAAAACAAATCCAGTCAGGGCTTCAGGCGATGGCGGCTTCATACTGATAATGGTGTGGAACCCATGACTGTCGATACGGTGGAAGATTATGCCCTGCTCCGGCCGTTCGAAGACGCCACAAACTGGCCGACATTGCTGTTCATACGCCGGAACGGAATCCAGACGGAGTATCCGGTCAGATACAAGCGGTATGAAAACGCAACGTTGTCCCAGTATGCGGATCTTCGGGCCATGCCGGTCCCCGGGACCGACGCTGGGCCCTGGCTCGTCGGCACGGAGTCGGATCTCCGTATATGGGCAAGCCTGTTCAATACGTCAGGGAACTCCGTCTATCGGGCTCGAAAAGGTGTGACCACGGATGCTAACGGCATCTTCTTTGTGAGTGCGCAGGCCGCAAGTAATCCTGACCTGTTGCATATCGTGAATGACCCCGGAGTAGGACGTCGGCGAGATATCGATACAGTGCACGCAATTGTCGAGCGGGACGATATCTTTCCCCTGCTTCGGGGGAGGGATGTCAAAAGATTTGTTGCCAGTCCACAAGATTCCCGAGGCATCATAGTGCCCCAGCGGGGAATGTTTGGGGACGAGGCTTTACCGGTAAGATGCCCGCGTCTGTTCAGGTATCTTAGTCGCTTTAGGGAAATTCTTGGCCGGCGGTCGAGTTATCACAGATTCCAACAAGGCAGGCCTTTTTGGTCTGTCTGGTCGACTGGAGAATATACATTTTCTTCGTACAAAGTTGTCTGGAAAGAGATGTCAGGAAATTCTTTTTCTGCTGCCTATGTAGGGTCTTGTCTATTCTGCGATATAGACAAGATGGTTATTCCGGACCATAAAGTCTACTTTGTTCCTTTAGAGACAGAAGATGAGGCAGCTTATCTAACGGCATTTCTCAATGCACCTGTCGTATCTAAGGCCATCAATGCATATTCTTCTGCTTTGAGCCTGGGGATAAGCGTTACGGACTATTTAAATATTCCCAGTTTTGACAGTTCTAGAGCTGAAATGATGGAACTGTCTTGTATGGCAAGGCGATTCAATGAAGGGATCATCCCAACGGCGGAAGATGAGGAAAGACTTGATGTTCTGGTCACCTCATTGATTTCCTGATGAAACAGCAAAAACCCGGCCCGACATGACGTCAGGCCGGGTTTTTCAATATTCCTCAAGTCCGCACAAATTGAAGTACCCCCTGAGTTTCGAGATCGCCGAGGTGTGTATCTGCGATATGCGGCTCGGGGCGCATCCCTTTCCTTCCGCTTTGCGCAATTTCGCGATGTCCTTGTAGACCGTCTCCTTGTTCCCGAACAGTCCGTTGTGCAGGACAAGTACACGTCGCTCGTCGTCGGTCAGGACGCCGGCTTCAGGGCTTATGGCATCTTCCAGGAATTCGACGAGCTGGATGTCATGCAGCAGCGCGTCGAAGTCAATGGTGTGAGAGTTGGCTTCGCGCTGTGTGTGGTAGGCGAGGCTGTCGTCGAACAGCGTCGCTGTGGCAGGCGTGTTCCCCAGCGCCGCATAGCCGCTGTCCCGCATCTCCACATCTACGCTTTTGGGCTCGTCCCCGGCATCCGCAGTGCCGCTCTCGTCGTCAGCGACGGGATTTTCAATACCGGAAAGGCTGACAGTTTCATGAGCAGGAGTCCCGCCGCTGTTCTCAGTGATGGAACGTAGCATCTTGCGACGGGCCGAAGGTATCGAGACAATGTTTGTTTCACGAAACGACTGTGCGATGGCGCCACGAAAATACCCCACGAGGTAGTTGGTGAAGGAGAAGCCGATGCCCGGCTGGAATGCTTCTATGGCCTGCAGGATGCTTATCGCCATGTTTTGCGAGGCATCGTTGAACAGGTCAGCGGTCATGAAATAACTTTTCTTGATGGTGTACGGGATGAGGAAATACGTACGCAGGAAGATCTCGTCGCGCAGCCAGGCGCGTTTTTTCCTGTCAGTTTCCACGATATGATAGATATACAGCAGTCTGTCCACGGAAAGACCGTTGTATTCCGGATACCGGCAATGCCGTTCACGGATTTTTTTGTAGATGCTGACGGAGCTTACGGCATCTTTTGAGACTTCATAATCATTGAAATCGTCCGCATCATCACAGGTGTATCCTTCGTCAGTCCCCACATTCTCCGGACATTCGTCCAGTTCTTCGTATCCTTCTTCGTATCCTTCACCATCCCCGCATGCGGAGGTATTCCCGTCATCCGGCATATAGCCATTTTCTTCAGAAAAAATGGCCGCTCTTTTCGTAATGCCAGATTCAGTGGCGTGTGTTTCCTGCATGTGCCCTCCGTTTCAATCCACAGTCGCCCCGTCCGCTGACTGACTCCGCGGCCGACGGATAGGGGTCGTGCGGATCGGCCCTCCCTGAAGGGGGGAGGTCTCAAACCACAAAGGAATTTTTGATGAAAAGTATCACCGAATACCTGCAACATTAGCAAACTCAGGATTTCATTGCTACAGAAATAAACTTATATTCGAAAAATATAAGTTTATTTAATGTTATAAGGGAGAGATGTACGGTGAATGCGCGCCATCCTGAATATTTTAGAGAGTCGCGCCATTATTTAACAACAAACTTACTGAATGGAGAAACCACCATGTATGTACCCGCAACCGTGTCCGGACAGGATCAGGGCAAAGAACTTCTCGTCAAAGCGCAGCAGGGCCGCTTTTTGAAGAATGTGGACTACAGCGGCCTTGATATCCGGCAGGATGATGACGGTGATATTGCCGTCATCGACGGTCAGGAGATTCCGCTGCTGGACGTCGCCTTCAACATCAAGATCGTCCAGCCCGGCCATGTAACGGAAAACAAGGTCCTGAAGGACCATGTGGCTAAGATCCTGGTCATCTATGACGAGAATGACCCCACCCAGGAATCCACGGATCATCTTAACCTCGCTCCCATCACCATCGTCGGGACGTCCATGCGCAATTTCGGCAACTTCGATTCGGCATCGTCCGACAAGAAGCTGCTTTGCTACTCCAACGACGGCATCGTCCCGGCGGATCGCGTCGAAGTGCCGCTCAACCCCTGCTGCGCCGAGATCGTCATGGGCAAGAACGGGCCCCAGCGCAAGGTCGTGTGCCCGGAAGCCGTGTGGAAGGACGGCAACAAACCCTGTTGCCGTGAGGAAGTGACCGTGGCCTTCTTCGACATGGACCGCAAGATCCCCATCCTCATGCGCCTGCACGGCACGGCCATCGGCGCATGGAACGCCCTGCAGCGCAGTTACCGTACCGCCAAGAACGTCGCCCGTCTGAAGCGCAAGTCCATCGGTGACTACTTCATCGAACTGACCGTCGACTACAGCGGTACCTATGTGACTCCGGTGTTCACCCTCAAGGAAGGGACCGCTGAGACCGGCAAGTCCTCTGATTACACGCGGATCTGCAAGTACTACATGGAGAAGCTCTTCATGCGTGCGCCTGAGGAGACCCCGGCGGCTTCCTCCTCCGGTGCCGTTGTGACGCAGGCCCAGGAAGCCGTCGTCGCTTCCGCTGAAGAGGAGGACGCCTCCGAGCGTTCTTTCATGACCATCTAAATCCATAACCCATTGAGAGAAAAGACAATGACCAAAAAAGAACTTGTCGACAGACTGGCCGAGAGCTTCGATTTGACGAAGAAGGCGGCCGAGGGAGTCATCATCGCCGTTATCGAGGGCATTCATGAAGGCACGGCCCGGGACGGCATCAGCCGCATGGGCAAGCACATCTTCAAGCGGGTCACACGAAAGGCCCGTGTCTGCCGCAATCCGCGCACCGGTGAGGACGTGAACGTGCCCGAGAAGTCCTACGTGGTCTACCGAAAGGCCATCTAGGCGCAGGCCCGGTACTCTATCAAGGCCGCGTCCCCAGGGTATGAGGACGCGGCCTTTTTGACGAAACAACGGAAATCCCGGCGGGCTGAAAGAAGCCACTGAAAGAAGCCACTGAAGGAAGCCACAGTGCGAGACAAACTCTTGGGCGGGCTGTTCAGGCAGCTCGAAAAATATAAGGGCGCGTTGCCCGCGTCGTGGTCGCGCATGGCCATGCTCGAACGTTGCCCGCGACAGTGGGACCTGCGTTACCGAAAGGGCCTCAAGGAACAGGACATGCCCGCGGCCGGCATCACTGACCTGACGAACACTCGTGCGGGCAAAGCCATCCACTGGGTGCTCGAGAAGAGCGTCAGGAGCAGCGCCGATCTCGGACGGGACGGGCGATCCTGTTACGACGTCTTCTTCGACCATGTACATGCGGTGGAAGAGGACGCACGCGTGCTGGAGCGGCTGGACATGCTGCGCGAACCATCCCTTCAGGTGTTGCGGAGGGTCATGGCCTTCGCAGGAGCGTCCACGACGTTCCACACGGAAAAGAGGCTGCGCATCACCCGTTCGGGAAATGCCGTACCAAACTGCTCCTGGGCGGGCACGGGATGGAACGGCGTCGTCGATCTGGAGATAGAACGCCGGGATACACTGCTGATACTGGACTACAAATCCGAGGCGTACTCGGAAGAAAGGGAGAGGGCGACCAGGCTCCAGACCGGGATGTACGCGTACGCGGAGATGTTGCGGCGGCCGGAGCTCAGGGAGGTCGTGACAGGCTGCGCTTACCTGATGTCCAACGACATCAGGCTTGACGAGCCCTTCAGGAGAGAAGAGTTCCCTGTCCTGCGCCGGCAGGTCCACGGGCTGTTCTCAAGGTATCTGGACTTGCTGGAAAGCGGGACGGCGGAGCCGCGGCCGTCGCGATACTGCAAATATTGCGGGTTCGCGAAAGACTGTCCGGCGCTTGGAGAGACTGATGGCACGAAAAGCGACGAAGAAGACGAAGCAGGGAAAAGCACTCAAACCGGAGGACATAAAGCAGTTGTGGCGGAAGGTGACGCCCCAGGAATGGCTCACGCTTCTGCAGCGGATAAATCGTGACGGAAAATGGTCCATCAACGGACATACCATCAAGGGCTGCTGCCCGTACCATGACGACAAGACACCGAGCTTCTTCCTGAATTTTGACAAATGCATCGGGAAGTGCTTCGGATCCTGCGGCAAGGTCGTCACCGACCTCGTGCAGCTTGTGGCCAGGCTCCAGAAAAGCTCCTATGTGGCCGCCCTCACCTGGCTGAACACCGAGCTGAATATCCAGGAGATCATAGGGGACGGGGCCGACGACCTTGTCGAATACAATGCCCAGCAGGAAATGAAGAAGGATGCGGCTGAAGCCATGCGCAAGGTCATGCAGGAGTTCGTGCGTGACAAGCCGAGGCATCTTGACTACCTGCTCCCCGCCATGCGCTATCTCGTGCACGGCCGGAAGATCCCTCTGGACTGCCTGTACAGCCTGCCGCTGGGGATCTTCGCCAAGCCGGAGCATGTGAAGAAGTACATGAAGCAGGAAAACCACGCGCTGTACGACACCTACTTCGACAGAGTTTCCGGCCCGGCGTTCTATGGCGGCGTGTGTTTTCACTACAACAACGCTCCGGGGTGCATCTCAAGGTTCAAGATACGGAAGATGCGGCTGGATGCTGAAGAAGTATGCTCGAACTACGCGAAAGGTTCCGACATGCCGTATGACGCTGTCAGGAACCTTGCGGACAAGGCATTCGTCATCGTCGACGACCCGTTCATAGCGGAGCTCGGCGTGTTTGGCCTGCACCACTACAACCGGATGATAGGCTCGGCTGACGCCAACGCCTATATCACCGAAGGAGAGTTCGACGCCATAGCGGTGATGGCTTCACAGCTCAGGGAAGGCCGTGACGACTTCATGATCTTCGCCATTGGCGGCAACGGGAACAGCGGACTGTCCTTCCTGCGGGAGCTCGGCATACGCACCCTCTGGTTCGTTCAGGACGCGCCGCACAAAAATGGCGATGACGTCGCCAAGCGTCTTCTCCTCAACAAAAAGAACTTCATAGGCGACTCCATCAACCGGCCGCTCGCTTACAAGATCTTCTGCTGGACGGCGGAGATGCTTGGTGGCGACCTCGATGAAGCCATACAGCTCATGGGGTACGACCGTGTGTTCAATTACCTGTACAACGAGCGGTCGTCCTTCTTCATCAACTCCTACAACTGGGTCCTGCGCAAATGCGACGCCGAGATAGCCGCCATGCGGCTGGACGTCGAGAACCAGTGCAAGGCCCTGGAAGATACCCTGGAGGACAGGAACAGAAAAGAGAACCTTGAGAACTCGCTGACCGCCGGCGTGGCGGCAACCGTCAAGAACTGGTTCGGCTGTGTTCACGAGCAGGTGGACAGGCTCACCTTCATCCAGAAGTACACGATGTCGGAAGGCATCGACTTCGAGAAGCTGCAGGAGGTGAACACGTCCATCTACGCCCTGGATACGGTGGACGGGGCCGTGGCCCGGCTCAGGGATGCCCTGCGCGAGCATATCGAAGTCGTGTACTACGAATCCACGAAGGCCGGGAGCCAGTTCACCCTCTGGTCCCGCACGGAGTTCGAGACCGCGTCCATCCCCATGAACGATTCCGGCATGGAACTCGTCCTCTCCCAGTATCTGGGAAAGGACGTGCTTGTCTGGGCCAAGCAGCTTCTCAACGGCAGCCCGCTGCTTCTCGGCAAGAGCTCGGGAGACGAGATAACCGACCAGAAGCGCATCCAGCAGAACATCCTCTTCCTGCTCCGGCGGACCATGCTCAGCATGGTGTCGGAGAGCAGGCAGATCAGCAAGCTGCGGATCGTCGGGCAAGGTATCCACTACGCGGACCTTCCCGGGGCCAAGGCGGACAGGCATGTCTACTTCGTCAACGGGACGCGGGTATTCCGCGGGGAGTTCAACCCCTCGTCGGGGGCACCCATCGAATGGGAGTTCGTGAACAGCGCTGTGGACGGCAACCTGCTCTTCACGCTGCACCCCGGCAAGAAGTGGTCCGAGGTGGAGGACGTGGCCGAGCTCTACGCCGGTACGCAGGTGGACCTGCGCTCCCTCTTCGGACAGGTACGGGATATCCTGGATGGCTGGAAATTCGAGCATCATGACGTGATGCGCGATTACCTGGCGGCGTGGATACTCTCCCTGCCGATCCAGAGAGCCATGGGGATGGTGAACATCACCTTCCTGACCGGTGAGTCGACATCGGGCAAAACGAGCCTCGTACGCGGCCTTCTGGGCGGTTACGGCAGCTCCGGCTACGATGTCCCGTACATCGTGGAGTCCGCCAAGTACTCTTCCGACGCGACGGCGGCGTGGATCTACCAGGAAATGGACCAGACCGCCCTGCTCCTCAGCCTTGACGAGGCGGAGGCCAGGCAGGACAACGCGCACAGTTCGAGGGTGGCGGACATCCAGCAAATGATGTTCTCGATACCCACGGGCGGCGCACGCATGTCCAGAGGCGGCTCATCGGCGGACCAGCGGGCGGACTACTTCCTGCAGATGCCCGTCATCATGGCGGCCATCAACATGTCGTCAGACCCGGTGTTCCTGACCCGTGTGGTGGTCATCTACACGCAGAAGGACCTCCAGCGGCGGAACATCGGCGACTACATCGCCGACAGGTTCACGGACACCCAGATACAGCGCATCAGGACGGGGATAACCACAGGCATGCTCTCCCACCTCCCGGAACTCCGCCGGAGGATGCTCGACCTGCGTGGCAAGCTTTCCCGGGTCGAGACGTCCACGAAGGTGACGAGCCGGTATGTGAACTCGCTGTTGCCGGCGCTCGTGGTGTACGACTTCCTCGGGTTCGACGCCGTGAACATGTTCCGCTGCATGGTCGACAACAACCGGGCGCTTCTGGAAAGCCTGAACTACCAGGATTTCCAGTCCGAGATCCTCAACGCCGTACTCTATTCGGAGGGAGTGAAGACGATGCTGGACGACAATATCGCCGGCTTCTCTTCGCCCAAGGCTCTCATCATGAGCGGGGATTTCCACATCCTGAATAACTCCGGCTGTGGCGTGAAGATCCTTCCCGAAAAGAAATGGATAGTCATATTCTGGCGTGATGCCAAACAGACACTCCTTCGTACGACCGTCTACAGAAACATGTCGGAAGCCGCCTTGAGGGAATCCATCGCAAAGAATGTGTATGTCATCACGGATATCACATCTGATGACCACAAATATATCGTAGAAACATTAGGACGCGGAGACATAAAGCATTCCTCCGGGTATTCTGTCATCAACTCCGCATATCTTCTTACTGATGAGCAGCAAGAAAGAATGCTTTCCGGATTCTCTGGAGGAAATAATGGTGGAAATAATAGAGGAAATAATGGTGGAGCCGGAAACGATGCTAAAAAAGGAAATGGAAACGGTAGAGGGAAAAGAAATGATAATGGAAGCTTTGATTATGCCAGTCAGGAAATACCTGTTGATGCCTATGAAAGTACACCAGAATGTGACGTAAACAATTCCATGAATGGTTCCCTAAATGGTTCCGGTAATGATGTTAGGAGCACACGGATGCGGCCGGGAGCCGCGCCATCGGAGGACCTTCAGTTTTCCCTGTGACCATACGAAGCGCCCGGCGAAATCCGGGCGCTAAACTTTTGTCCACCGAAGGACAATTCTTGCGAAGACAGGAGGAAATTCATGTCTGTACCAGCACTTTGTCAGGAATGTCCCCTATGCGGCAGGCCGCGGATGGCTGCCGCGCATTTCCAGAAGCCGGATGTCCTCTTCGTGGGGGGATATCCCCTGGAGACCGACGTGAAAAACGGGGCCTTCATGGGGAAAAACAGCAGTCTGCTGAGGAAGCTCATCCAGACGATGCAAAGCAAAAGGAGCCCGGGAGACCAGCTGCTCATCGATTACGCCTATGCGTGCCAGTGCAGCCCGGCCTATGACTACGAAAAGAAGAAATTCCAGATATCGGCCGAGGAAATAAAACGCTGCTCAAGGTACCTGCGTGAACGCATCGACCGCACGCTTCCCGCGGTCATCGTGGCCATGGGCGCTGATGCCCTCAGGGCCCTGGAATTCAAGGGAAACCAGCGGGACATGCGCGGCGGGATCTACCACTTCACACGCGGCGACGGCGCCAGGGTGCCGGTCGTCGCCACCTACCATGTGGTCGAAGTGGCCAAATCCCCAGGCCTGGTGCCGACCTTCCAGAAGGACCTTGAAAAAGCCTTTACTCTGGCCAGGGATGGCATGGCCGATGCGGAAATGGACATCAGCACGCCCACGACGGTTGGAGCGATCCTCGAAGCTCTGGACGGTGTCCTGAAGGTAGCGGCTGCGCGGCGGAAGGAGACGGGGCGTCCCCTGGGCCTGTCGGTGGATACGGAAACGACGTCCCTCACGCCCCATGTGCGGGAGGACAGGGTCATCGCCGTGTCCATGTCCTGGGCCAGGAATACCGGCCTCGCGTATCCCTTCGAACACCGGGTCGTCCCGTTCACCGCGGACGAGTCCGCAGCGATCCGGAAGAAGACGGAGGAAGTGCTTTCCAGCCCCGACGTGGCGCTGATCTACGCCAATGCCAAGTTCGATATCCAGTGGCTCAAATACCACTATGGGCTGGATGTCGGCCCGCTCCGATACGACGTCATGCTCGCCGAGCATGTTCTCGATGAGGACAAGAAGGGCGAGTACAGCCTGAAGGACATCACCCGTGACCGCTTCCCGAGCATGGGCAAGTACGAGGAGGAGCTGAAGGCTCATCTTCAGGAAGTCTGGGGCGCCAAGGATGCCGGGGTGGACGAGCTGCTCGCGGAGCACAAGCGGCGCTCCGACAAGGCGGTCGTCGACTGGTGGGTCGGCCTTGACCGGGAGCGGCGGCTTTCCCTGCTCAGCGACTGGGTGACGGAAGGGTATCTCGCTCTTGCCGACACCACAGGGCTGCATGAGGTGAAACGTCGCAAGTTCAGGGGGGAGATGGTCATCCCCAAAAAGTACCAGCAGGCCGTCGCGAAGCTGCTCGCGAACGTCCCGCAGGAGGAGTTGCCGGAAGAGGCCCGCATCCCGGCGCCGGAGATACCGGACGACTTGCGCGTGCACTCGTACGAGGATGCCGATATCGGTATCCTGCTGCGATATGCCGCCATCGACGCCCTGACGACGCGCATGATCTGCGAGGCACAGAATGGTGACTTCGTCCGGGACATCGTCCGCGTACGGAACATGGAGGCATCCCTGGGCCGCAAGGTACCGGCGCTGACATGCCGCCAGGCCATGGACAGGATCACCATTCCGCTGTGCGAGTGCATCGCCCACATGGAATACCACGGCGTACGGCTGGATCGTGAGAAGGCGAAGTCTTACCGGGACATCCTGGTGGAGAAGATAGCCGAAGCAAAGGACGTCATGTTCACGGAGGTCGGGCGGAAGTTCAACCCGAGTTCGAGCGCGCCTGATCTGGGGAAGATCCTCTTCAACGAAATGAAACTGCCCGTACTGAAAAGTACGGACTCCGGGGCGCCCAGCACGGACGCCGAGACCATCAAAGAACTGTCGGACCGGTTCGACCTGCCGTTTCTGGGCAGCCTGCTGGTTTACCGCAAGCTGGACAAATGCCTGCATACGTACATCAACAACTGGCTCGATATGAGCCGGTATGATGGACGCATCCATGCGAAGTTCAACCAGATAGGTACGGCGACGTACCGGCTCAGCAGTTCCAACCCTCTGCCCTGCTAGGGGTTGTAAAACGACGTGAATTCGGTGAAGGACCAGACCGGTTAACACCGAGCCAAGTTTGCTGGCAGTAACAAGCTGACGGCGAAAAGGTGTAACGACTATCTCGAAAGAGAGTACACTCAAGTGGGTGGAAGCGCGTCGCAAGGGTGCGGATAGAGAGACCCTTGATGATATAGTCTGCTCCGGGCAGGAATGTCCGGCAGCCTTGAAAAAGGCGGGTACGGAGCAGCGACCCGTACTGAACACAAAGGAACTTGCAAAACGTCCCGTTCGCACTCAAGGAAGCGAACCTGAATCTCAAGGCATTGTTCATACCTGACAGTGATGATTATGAACTCTATGACCTTGATATCAGCAACGCTGAGATGCGTGTGCTGACGGGGTACAGTAAAGACGAAGCTCTTACGGGAGCTTTCAATCACGGGAAAGACCTGCACTGTCTTACGGCTGCCGGTATTTCCGAATATACATATGATGACATCAAGGAGCACAAGGAAGACAAAACGACTGACCAGTATCGCAAGCGTCAGCTTGCGAAGAAAGTGAATTTCGGCACAATCTATTGCATGAGTCCTGACAGGCTCAAACAGCAATTATGGAGTGAGCTCCGTATTGATGAATCAATTGAGCAATGCCAGGAGTATCTGGACAAGTTCTTCGAGACGTATCCAGGCGTGCGTCAGTATATCGAAGAGACAAAAAGGATGATCCGCAGGTACGGATTCACCTGGACGTACACAGGCAGACTCAGACGTTTCGCCATCGCGGCGTTCAGCCGGTCGCAGATGTCACGGTTCGAACGGCAGGGCGTCAATGCCCGTATCCAGACGACGTCTTCAGACCTCGTCATGTCGAACCTGATCGACTTGCAAAAATGGCTCCTTCCGCTTGGCGGACGTGTCCTGCTCACTGTCCACGACTCGCTTCCTTTCCAGCTTCCCAAGGGGAACGATGGGGTCAGGAAGGAGCTGGACAGGATCATCATGGAGAATACGGCACAGCGTGCTCCCTGGTTACCCGTGCAGTGGAAGTACGATGTCGGCAAGGGCCCCAATTACGGGGATACGCATGGCAACGTCGAATAGTCAAAAAATCGTCGTATCCATGTTATAAGAAGACGGAATGACAGGAAGCCTGCCGGTCATTCCACGTTCGTGGCATGGTGGACAAATGAGGTGAATGTGCGAGCACAAACATCAGAAGACACCTTTTCCCGTCTGGCTGAAAAGTTCGAGGGCAAAGAGGTGCGTGTCTACCTGGCGAATGGTGCGATCCTTTCCGGTCGCATCACTTTCAAGGACGGGTGGGTGGAAGTCACCGAGGTACGCAGCGGCAAAAGCTCGTTGTGCAACCTCAACCATGTGATCTCCATCTCCCGTATGTAATCCAATGTTTCGCAAGCCGTTAGGCCTGGACAGGAAACCTGTCCACACAAGGTCCCTGATCGCGGAGCGATCGGGAACTTCAGCTCCTCCGACCTGGATGGAGCACAGGAAACATGGAATACATCAACGGCATTTCGCAAGTACGGATCCTTCGGGAACGTGCGGGCCGGGAAACCCGGTCAATGTTCAGTCCAGGCCGACTAAGCCGCTCCGGTCCCCTGTGGGGGAACCTACGCGAGCTTATACGGCCGGGGTGCATGCGCACACAGGAAATGTCCGTGAACAGGCTTTCGGATCGTTGCTTTGGTACTGCCATACCATGGTCGCGGAAACCGCGACACCTGCCGGCCTTCGGATCACGACGGCGACCAGGCTCCGGCTTCACAGCCTGCGCCTTAGCGCCTCTGTGATCCCAAGAGAATACAGAACGGTCCGAAAATCAGAGGGGCCGGTACGACAATACTGTCGTACCGGCCCCAAATACGTCGAGGTCTTTTGTTTTTAGCCGGTCGTCAGACGGTGGCCGTGAATCCCATGCGACCGCTCAACACCCTGCATCCGAACCAGCCGAAGACCATGCTGTGGAGCGAGTCGTCAGGATTCGCCGGACCATGCCGCCAGACACGCTTGCTCACGCCGCGATCTTCCCCGATGACCTCCTGCCGTATATTCAGGATGTCCCTGGCGAACGGCTCGAACTCCTCCCAGCGGAACGTACGGACATAGCCCGCTTTCATGTCCATGAAGAAGGCGTCAATGATCGCCGTCCTGTTGACGGTATAGCGCATGGACCTCTCATCCCATTTGTAGGGGGCCGAGGCATCGGAATACATGATCGGAATAAGGCGCATGTGGGCCGGTATCTTGCCGGACAGGGCCGACATGGCGAAGTTGCCGCCGCCGTGGTCGCCACAGACCATGTGGACGCCGAACCGTACAAGCCACATGGCGATGTCGTCCACATGGTTGGCCGGCTCCCCCTCGCCGTAGATCTTTCCGAAGATCTTTTTGTAAAGGGGCTGCTCAGGGTAGCAGGCATAGATGCTGAGAACGGTGCGGCTCACGCCCAGGACGCCACCCCCACCCCAGTCGATGCCGGCGACGATGAACCTGGCGCCGCTCCCGTTCTCGGGGCACAACCTGTCCATAAGGGGCAGGGAGGGGATGCACATGGCCCGTACCATCTCCGGCGTGATGGGCGATGTGCCCTCGCCGTTGGGCAGGCCCATGACTTCGTTGTCGAACTTGACCTCCGAGTAGACCTCGCGCTTTTCCAGAAGGCGCTTCCACTTCTCTTCGGAGTTGCAGTGCATGGGCATGATGATCTGCGGTATCCAGTAGCCGTCGGCGAAAGGTTTCCTGTCCTCCGTGCCTGGATTGAACGGTATCCATACGCCTGAGAACGTGTCGAGCGCGTGGCCGCATTTCTTGCAGATGAGCCCCCTCAGGCCGATGTTCTCGTGCGAGGGCCTGTTCCATGTATTGCAGCCCTCGCACTTGATGCACCAGGTATTCTGCGTTGATTCCCCCCAGAGGAACTCCAGAGGCGTGTTCAGGCTCTTGCTCGTCCCGGCATAGGTGAAGCGCGGACTTGGGGCCGCCGACAGGCATTCCTCGGCGTCGATCATGGCGTCCCAGAGCATGTCCTGGACTTCGTCGAGGTACATGTCCTGCCCGGAACGTCCGCGGACACGGTCGGCCGATTCCGAGAAATAGCTCATGATGATCTCGGCGTAGTTGGACAGGAACTTGTTGTAGACGTTGTCGATGATCCCCTTCCCCTTCAGCAGGTTGTGGTACACATAGGGGCTTTGCTGCAGCATGGGGTTCAGCTTCGATGTCGAGAACGAGGCCGTCTGTGCCGCGGACGAATTGCAGTAGATGACCTGCTTGTAGGGGGACGTCGTGACGCGCGTGATGATGTCGGAAGCGATCACTGTCGTTTTCGACACCTGGCGCCCGGAGCGCATGACGCGCCTGGGGTGTGGTGAATCGAATACCCGCACGAACATGGGATAGTTGCGCAGGGAATACGGCTCCCCCTGAAGGCGCAGCAGTTTCTGCGCCATCTCGGCGACCGTGTAATCAGTCTGTACCTGTCGCATCATCCGTCCGAGCGTAAGGCAGTGTGGGATCGTAGAGCAGGGCGCCGATCATGCGGCGTACGAGCAGCGTGGCTTCCGTGTCGGTCTCCAGCATCCTGATACTGTCGTCGGCAAGGAAACTCTCGGCGTCGGCCTTGTTCGTATTCTTCGCGAAATCGCTGATGACGTCGAGGATGTGTCCGTGCTCCTTCCGTAATCTGGAATCTTTCCGCAATCCTGTGAGCTCGTCGAGCATGTCCTGGGCGAAGGCCAGGTTTTTGGGCAGGATGGTCCAGTCGCGGAAGCGGGCGACGCTCGCCACATAGCCGGGCACCTCGCCCGTGAAACCGCAAGCCGTGTCACCGTGGACGGCGTGGAAGATCTTCATGATCTGGTCGACGGCGTAACACATCTCTTCCACTTCCGGCGGCTGGATGACGTCCATCACGCAGATGTTGTTGGCGAAGGCGTTGACGGTCTTCTCGAAGGCGGCGGCTGACTCGAACACGGCCCCGCTGTTGGCGGCCACGGCCTGCACGGCAAGAAGCTTGTCGACGGCGGCGTCGGAAACGTCGGAGCGCAGCTCAAGCAGCAGGGTCTCCGGCTCCCACGAGAGCCAGGCGTCACTCTCGAAGACGTGGTCGCATGCCAGGTAGATGTCGAAGGGGTGCGCGGCCAGCAGGGGGTCGCGTTCCCGCATGAGGGCCACGGTCTCACTGGGCATCGCCGTTCCTCTCCCGTTCCGTCTCTTCGGTCTCCGTCGGGCGCGCGCCGCCGAAGAGCTCGAGGAGTTCCGCAAGGCGCTCCGTATCTATCCGCCCATCCCCATCTTCAACCTCTTCCAGCGCTCCGGGGCCGAAGCGGCCGATGATGTCGGATTTGTCCATGGCCCTGGCCACATCCCCGGCTTTGCGTCCGTCATCGGCGGCCATCTTCGCTTCGGACGCGAGTTCCCCGGCCGTCTTCAGGCGCATGACGCTGTGCCAGGCATCGGGGATGCTCCGGCTGAACCTTCCCCGCTCAAGACCGCATGCTTCGTCGGCCAGGCAGACCGCCCCGGCCAGTTTCATGAGGTCGTCCCTGGAAAACGCCGTCACATCACAGGAACGCAGTTCTGAGGCAAGGACGGCATAGCCGGAGCTGTCCTCACCCATCCTGTCCATGGCCACCTTTCGCAGCAGGATCTGTTCGGCCATGTCCTCACGCGGGACGACATGTACTCCGGTGTACAACCTGACCTCGTCAGGAACGTCAGCTCCCATTTCGGACGCCACCTTCAGGAAATTTTGGGCGAACGCCACCCTGTCACGCCCGGAGAGCTGCCGGTATCCGGTGGAAAAATCCTTGCCGGCCTGAACCAGCTCGCTTTCACAGGCAACTTTGCACTGGGGCAGGAGTTCATGGATCACGGGGACGGCGGCGGCCTTCTTCTCCAGGGGGCGCATGGCGGCGTTGACGCTCACACCGTGCAGGATCTCGAAGGTCCTGAGACGTTCATCGATCCTCCCGGCCAGGTCGGCTGCGATCTTCTCGCGTTGTCCTTCGAAATAGATGCGGCTCAGTATGGTGTCTTCAGGCGTGTCTGTCGGGAAGCTCGCCGTTTTGTCCAGCGGTTCCGGACGCTCCATGCTGAAAAGGGTGTTCATGGCGGCTTCGGCCAGATCCTGGTCGTCCAGACGTTTGGCGATCTTGACAAACGCCGCGCCTGACCGGTCCGTGCGCTGGTCAACGATGGGATGCTGTTTTGCTGCGGAATGCTGTTTTGCTGTGGACATGGCAACTCCCGGATTTTTGGAGATATTTGGGGAAAGATTGTCCGTCGGGAATCCGTCTTTTCAACGATTGCTTGTTATAAGCAAGTGATGGCAATGGGGCTGTACAACAAAACACTAAACGGAGGTGATCCCATGCTCCAGTCAATCGATATATGTCTTGATGAACAACAGCCTGAGACGAGGCTTGTAAGGTTCGAATCGTGCAGAAATATATTTTTGGGAACAACATCAAATGATGAAAGGAATGTGCTCTACACAAAAGTGACATTTAATGCAGACGATTTTGAAGGAAGGATAAATAGAAAGCAAATGACACTTACATTTATAG
>ERZ1026848.98-NODE-98-length-45193-cov-4.174088_pt1 | contig 45193 bp, 39 predicted proteins | sample MGYA00380154_ERZ1026848 | MGnify/ENA primary metagenome ERZ1026848 (study PRJEB33269, sample SAMEA4719790) | human gut metagenome | biome: human-associated habitat; feature: organic feature; material: feces | place: Cameroon | collected 2013-10 ...
GCCGCTCGCCTCGGAAAGCTGGAAAACGTCACCCTTCTGCTGGAGCACGGCGCGAACCCCGCTCTGAAAGACGAACTCGGCAGAAACGCCGTCTCCTATGCGGCGCTCGCTCCGGAAAACGGAACGCAGCTTTTGAAACTCTTCCTTTCACGCCAGGACAACCTGATGCCCGGACCGCTTGATCTGGAGCACTCCCCGCTTCTGACAGCGATGCGAAACGGCCAGCCGGACACGGCGCTTTACCTGCTGAATCTGATTCCTAGCTACAGGGAAAAAGATTTCCAGCCGCTCGGCCAGGCAGCAATGGTGATTGCGATCGACCGCAACAAGCTCGACTGGGTCAAACTTTTGACGGAACGCGGCGTCGATCTCCACAACTCCATATCCCTCGCCTACAAAGCGACGGAGGTGCTCAACATGGAAGGCGTCTACAAGTTCTTTGCGCGCAACGGCATCATCGACCGCAACTACACGCCGCTGATGTGGGCCGCCCGCTATTCGCGTCCGGAAATTGCGGAATATCTTGTTCTGCAGGGCAGCGACGTCATGGCGATCAGCAACGAAGAGATGAACGCTCTGGATTACGCGAACGACACCGCCACCCGCTCCGCCATCCGTTCCGCCCAGTCCAAACTCCGCGCCCAGGCTGCGGGAAAGAAGACGGAAGAGAAAAAGAAAGATTGAAAAGCAGATGCCTTTGTACAGCCTGCGGAACCTGTTTTCTTGAACTGTTTTACAGAAAAAACAGTTTTCGATTTGAAAAAACGGGAAACGCGTGTTATATTAAGGTTTTTGACAATGCTTAACGCAAAAAACATACATAAACAAGAGGTATAAAATGCCGGGAAAAGATGTCAGAAAGTCCGCTGTGAAGACGTTCGCTCAGAGCGAAAGAGCACGTCTCAGACACAAAGCCACCAGAAACGCTCTCTGGACCACCGAGAAGAAGCTCAGAGCCGCTGTTGAAGCCGGCGACAAGAGCGCTGCAAGCGATATGCTCAAGAGCCAGTATGCAGCTCTTGACAAAGCCGTCAAATCCGGTGCGATGCACAAGAACCAGGCGAACAGAAAGAAATCCCGCCTCGGCAAACTCGTTGCAAAAACGGCTGTGGTCGAAATCAAGCCCGAATAATTTCTCCGGGTTTCAGTTTTATCTGAACAAGCGGCGAATGGGGAATTTCCTCATTCGCCTTTGTTTCATAAAAACTAAACGGAAATATTCCGTAAAATGCAGATTCCGGGATTGAAAAATTCCGAAATGTGTGATATATAGAGATTGTCCGGCATGGACGCCCCTGTGTCTGTGCCCCGGCGGGTTTTCCCGCCTTATTTTTTGATACGGTTGTCAAAAAAATGGACATTATCAATCCGCAGGGTGGAGGAAACGACAATGAATCACGAACTTCTGGCCATTCTTGAATATATTGAACAGGAGCGGGGCGTAAGCAAAGATCAGCTCATCGACGCAGTCGAAAAAGCGCTGCTTACCGCGTCCAGAAAAAGCATTCACCCGGCCAATGAGCTCGAGGTGAAAATCGATAGAAAATCCGGAGACATCCGCGCATGGGCGCTTCTTGAAGTCGTCGCCGAAAATCCGAATAACGACCAGATCCTTCTGGAAACCGCCCGCGAGCGCATGCCCGAGGTTCAGCTCGGCGAAAAAATCCGCTGGGAAGTCACTCCCAAAGATTTCGGACGCATCGCCGCCCAGACCGCGAAGCAGGCAATTCTGCAGCAGATCCGCAAGGCGGAAAAAGAGATTGTCCGCGACGAATTCGCCGACAAAGTCGGACAGATCGTCAACGGTACCGTCCGCCGTTTCGATGCGGGTTCCATCATCGTGGACCTCCAGAAATCCGAAGGCATTCTCGCCTCCCGCGACAAGGTTCCCGGCGAACAGTACATGCCCGGAGACCGCATCAACGCTCTGCTCGTCAAAGTCGACATCAACGTCGCCGGTCCCAGTCTGATTCTCTCCAGAACTTCGCCGCAGTTCATCCGCAGACTTCTTGAGCGCGAAGTTTCCGAGATTCATGACGGCGTAGTTGAGATCGTCGCCATCGCCCGCGATCCGGGCGTCCGCACGAAAATCGCCGTCCGCAGCAACGATCCCCGCATCGACCCCGTCGGCGCGTGCGTCGGAATGCGCGGAATGCGCATCAAAAACATCACCAACGAACTCGGTGGCGAACGCGTCGACGTCATCAATTACTCCGACGATATCGAGGAGTATGTCGCCAACGCGCTGCATCCGGCTAAAGCGGAACAGATCACCGTCAACTCAGCGAACAAAGTTGTCACCTTCCTCGTGACTCCGGAAAACTCGCGTCTGGCGTTCGGCAAAAAAGCCCAGAACGTCAAGCTCGCCCAGAAGCTCACCGGCTGGAAGATCGACATCAAGGCGGTTGAAGAGCCGGAAGCCGAAGAGTCGTTCGACGAAAAGAAAAACCGCGTCACGGAAGACCTCTCCGCGCAGCTCGGAATTCCGGTGAAGGATGCGGAAATTCTCGTCAACAACGGTTTTCTCTCCATCGACGGACTGAAGGCCGTGCAGGTGACCGATCTGGAGGCGATCGAAGGACTCGCTCCCGAAACGGTCAGTACTATTCTTGAAAAATTAGCGAAACAAAACGGGACCGACTCTTCTCTGTAAGAGTCAGGTCCGGTTCCGGAGGATGAAAATATGGCGTCTGCAAAAGCAACAAAAGTCAAAGATCTCGCAGGCAAATACGGTTTGTCGCCGAAAGATGTGATCCGTGAATTGATTGAACAGGGCGGTCTTGACAACGTCAAAAACGCATCCTCCACAATTCCTCCCGAGTCGCTGGAAATCGCAGAGCTCATCTGCGAAGAACTCGCGGCAAAAAAGCATCCGAAGAAAGAGACGGCGGCAGCGGCTCCCGCAGGAGCCGAAGTCACCATCACCCCGCCGATCGTCGTCAAGGCGCTCGCCGAGGCGCTCGGCAAAAAACCGAATGAAGTCGTCAGCGGACTCATGCGCATGAATGTGCTCGCCAGCATCAATCAGACCGTCACGCCCGAAGTCGCAACCGAATTCGCAAAAAAATGCGGAATCAAACTTGTCGTCGGAGCAAAGGAGAAAGAGGCGAAGCCCGAAACCGCGGAAGATACCGAACATCCGGAAGATTTTGAATATGAAGACAATCCGAAGGACATTGTTCCGCGCTGCCCGATTGTCACCTTCATGGGACACGTCGACCACGGCAAGACTTCTCTGCAGGATCGCATCCGCAAGACCGACGTCGCAGGCGGCGAAGCAGGCGGAATCACCCAGCATATCGGCGCATCCGTCGTCAACCTCAACGGCAAGACCATCACCTTCGTCGACACTCCCGGACACGAGGCGTTCACCGCAATGCGCGCCCGCGGAGCAAACGTCACCGACATCGTCGTGCTCGTCGTTGCCGCGGATGACGGTTTCATGCCGCAGACCATCGAAGCCATGAACCACGCAAAGGCCGCCGGCGTGCCGATCATCGTCGCCATCAACAAAATGGATCTTCCCGACGCCAATGCGGACAAAGTTCTGCTCAACATGCAGCAGAACAACCTCATGTCGGAAGACTGGGGCGGCAGCGTTGCGGCGATCCGCGTCTCGGCGCGCACCGGAATGGGCATTCAGGATCTGCTCGAACGGATTCTGCTCGAAGCGGAAATGCTTGAACTCAAAGCAAACCCGAAGCGTCCCGGCATCGCATACGTTCTCGAATCCCAGCTCGAACAGGGCTTCGGTCCCACCGCCAGCATCGTCGTCAAAAACGGCACGCTCAAAGTCGGCGACCCGATTCTCTGCGGCGAATACTGGGGCAAAGTCAAGAATCTGACCGATTACCGCGGTCAGCGCATCAAATCCGCCGGTCCGGGAACCCCCGTCAAGGTCGCCGGACTCAGCGGCGTTCCCGAAGCGGGAACAAAACTCGTCGTCTGTTCCTCCGAGCATCATGCGAAAGAACTCGCCGAAGCCCGTGCGGAAAAGAAGCGCGAAGAGAGCCTTCTCAGCACCTCCGCTTCCGGAGCCAGCCTCGAAGCGCTCTTCAGCAAAATGGAATCCGATAAAAAGCAGTCCCTCTGCGTCGTTCTCAAAGCCGACGTCAACGGTTCCTGCGAAGCGATCGTGGAATCGTTCAAGAAACTGCCTTCGGACAAGATCACCATCAACGTCATCCACGCCGGAGTCGGCGCAATCACCGAAAACGACGTGCTGCTTGCTGCCTCCTCGCACGGTATCGTGGTCGGATTCCACGTCCGCGTCAATCCGGGTGTCAACACGCTGGCGAAAAAAGAAAACGTCGAAATCCGTCTCTACAGCATCATCTATGAACTGATCGAGGATATCACCGACGCTCTGACCGGACGCCTTGCGCCGGAGAAGCGCGAACGCGAACTCGGCGTGGCGAAAATCCTCCAGATTTTCGAACTTTCCAAAGGTCCGAAAGTCTGCGGATGCGTCGTCGAAAAAGGCGTGGTCAAAGTCGGCGCGAAAGCGCGCGTGTTCCGCCGCGGCGAACTCATCTTCAACGGTGAAGTCCGCTCGCTCCGCCGCTTCCACGATGACGTCCGCGAAGTCAAGCAGGGACTCGAATGCGGAATCAAGCTCGACAACTTTGCCGACTTCGACGTCAACGACGTCATTCAGATTTACGATATTGAACTGAAAAAAGCAACGCTGTAAAATCTCCGGTCCCGCACCCCGCGGGATCGCATTTTTCATCGTTTCAAACGGGAGAATTCATCATGGCATTTGCCCCCGACCGCATAGCCCGTGTCAACGAAATCCTCAAGCGTGAAATCGCCGCGATCCTCGAAAAAGAGAACATCACGCGCGAAAACACTTTGATTTCCATTACCAAAGTCCAGTGCTCATCCTGCCTCAAAAATGCAACCGTTTACGTCAGCGTTTACGGCGGCGGCACGGATGCCGAGGACGAGGTGATCCAGCTTCTCGAAAGCAAACGCGCGCTGATTCAGAAGCGCATTGCAAAAACGATCGTGCTCAAGTACACCCCTGTCCTCCGCTTCACCGCAGACCGCAACCTTGAAGAGGGCGACCGCGTCCTCAACATCCTCCGCGAACTCGAGGAGGAGAAGTGATGGACTCCCCGTTTCTCGCCGCGCTCCGCACCGCGCAGACCATTCTCGTGGCAGTGCATGTGCGTCCGGACGGCGACGCCATCGCATCGCTCGGCGCAACCGTCTCCATTCTGCGCGACAACGGCTTCCATGCGTTCGGCATTTTGCCCGAACTGCCCTCCAAAGACCTTGCGGCCTTCCTCCCCGCCGAAGGAATCCTCCAGTCGGCGGAGGGAATCGAGGCGGATGTATTCATCACCGCCGACTGCTCCAAACCGGACCGGGTTGCCGCAGGCGGCTATCCGTTCGAACACTGCCCGACCCTCATCAATATTGACCATCACCCGGACAACCCGGGCTTCGGCACGCTCAATCTGGTCGCCCCGGATGCGGCGGCGTGCACCGAAAATCTCTATACGCTCTTCCGCGACGCCGGATTCCGCATCTGCAAAGAGAATGCAACGCGGCTTCTGCTCGGACTCATCACCGACAGCGGCTGTTTCCGGTTCCAGAACACCTCTCCCGACGCCTTCCGCACGGCGGCGGAACTCATGGAACTCGGAGCGGATCACAAGCGCATCATCGTCTCCATCTTCAGCTCGCGCCCGGAACGCTTCGTCCGCCTGGAAGCGGAGTTCGCTCTGAACCGTCTGAAAACGGCGTTCGGCGGAAAGTTTGCATGGATGTATCTCGATCCGGAAGTTCTCGCAAAGTACGGAGTGGAAATGCGCGAAACGGACAGTCTGATCGAAATCCCGCGCAACATCGACGGAGTCGAAATCGCCGCAACGCTCCGTCCGGAAAAGGACGGCTGGAAAGCCTCGCTCCGCGCCAAGCGCGAACCTTATTCCGCCGGCCGCATCGCCCGCGCTCTCGGAGGAGGCGGACACGAAATGGCCGCCGGCTGCACCATCACCGCTCCGACCATGGAAGAGGCGGAAAAAATTTTACTGCAATACGTTGAAACGGAATTGAACCAACATGAGAAACAACCCCAATAAGCACCGTCTGCCCCCCTTCGACCGGAGCGGCATTCTCCTTGTCAACAAACCCGCGGGCTGGACCAGCCACGACGTTGTCGGCTTTGTCCGCTCGCGCTTCAATGTCCCGAAAGTCGGACACTGCGGCACGCTGGATCCGGCGGCGACCGGGCTCCTCGTTGTCGTCCTCGGCAAATTCACCAAGCTCAGCCAGAAATTCAGCGGCGAAAACAAAGTCTACGAAGCCCGCATCCAGCTCGGCACAGAAACCGATTCGCAGGATCTCGACGGCGAAGTCATCCGCACGGCTCCGACCGACGGCATCACGGAGGAGATGCTCCGCGAAACGTTCAAGTCTTTTGAAGGCGACATTCTGCAGGTTCCCCCGATGGTCTCCGCAAAGAAAAAAGACGGCGAACGTCTCTACGACCTCGCCCGCAAAGGCGTGGAGGTCAAGCGCGATCCGGTTCCGGTCACCATACACTCGATCCGGGTTGACAACATCGACCTTCCGTTCGCGGATTTCACCGTCGACTGCTCCAAAGGGACTTACATCCGCACCCTCTGCGCGGATATCGGTGCAAAACTCGGCTGCGGGGCCTGTCTGCACAGTCTGAACCGCATCCGCAGCGGCGAATTCGACCTCGCCGACGCCTATGACATCGAAACCATGCGCACCTGGGAACAGCCCGAACTGGAAAACGCCGTCAACGATTTTCTGCACAAAAAACTTCAGCGGATGAATCTTTCCGCATTCTGAGAAGGGAGACGCCGATGCTCAGCTACGACAAACTCGAAAAAGCGGTCATGCAATTTGTCATGGAGTCGAAACAGGAATCCTTCGACGCGGAGGAGCTCGCCGCCGAACTCGACCCGCAGTCGACCGGAGAAGAGCGCGAAAACACCATCCGCCGCATCTGCAACATGCTTGATTCCTGCGAGTTTGTCGCCCGCAAGCACTCCTCCGACCTCTATTACATTCTCAACAATTTCTTCCGCGGAACCTCGTTTCTCTGCAAACCGAGACCGGTGGAACTGGAGCGCGGCATCTTCATTCCGGCGGCGCGCCTCGAACCGTTTCATCCGGCGGAACTCTACGCGGATGAACTCGAATTCGCCAGCGGCAAAGTCTCCGCTCCATTCGAACTGACCGAAGTCCGCCTGCCCTACAAAGATGTCTCCGACCTCTTCTTCATGCTCGGTCCCGCGGGAACAATCGATATGCTCGTCGCCGAATCGCAGGAGAACTACGACGCCATCCGCGACCACGGCGGACTCTCCGAGTCCATGCCCGTGGTTCTCGAAGCATTCGACTTCTCCGAATTCTACCGCAACACCGGATTCCGCAGCGGCGACTACATCCGCTTTGAAATCAAATCGTGGGCGGACGGCGAATGGAAAATCTCTCATGTTTCCCGCATCGACTCCCCGACTCCGCAGGAAATCGAACGCTGGATCGACAAATTCGAAAACGCCCTCACCGACGTCTGTTTCGATTACAAGGATTCCCTCGAAATCCACGAACAGATCATGTACGCCTACATCTACGCCGCCGCTTCCGGAAACGACATCCGCAAACTGCCGGGTCCAGCAATCGACCTCTATCACAATATGATGCAGACAATCTCCTTCCGCCGCGACGACTCCGAGTGGACGCTCATTTCCAACGATGCGCTGGAAGACACTTCCGCCAAGCCGGAAGAGCATCACCACGAACACGGCGAAGACGCGGAAGAAGAGAGTCACGAACATCATCACGCGCACGGCTGCGCCTGCGGGCACGATCATTCGCATGTTCCACAGGAGGACGGACCGTTCGGCGACATGTCCCCGAACGACTTTTCCGCTTCGAAAGGCTCCATGGAGTCCATCGACGCCATCCTGCATGAAATCCACGCGCCGGTTCATGAAACCGAACTCCAGGCGTATATGCTCGACACCATTGCAAGCGGCGCAGAAAGTTTCGAAGAGTTTGAACGTGTTCATGAGGATCTCATCAAATTCACCTTCACTGACGATGCGCAGGAAGCCGCCTATCTCAACTTTGTGGAAGAGCTCTGGGAAACTCAGGCAGACCGCTACAGTCACAACATCGACTCGCCGAAAGCGCCGCTCCGCCAACGGCTTCTGGAGCTGACCGACCGGCGCATAGAGCTTTCTGCAATCGTCCTTGAGCACAAAGGCGCGGTTCCGCCGGAAGATTTGAAATCCGGCATGGTGCATGTCCACAAAGAAATTCTCGACACGCTCTTCATTCTCAACCGCGACGCCGTGCTGGAACCGGAGGAGATTGCAGATCTTGACCTGCGCGTCGGCGATATCGAAAATGAATTTGAAATCGTCACCGAAAAGGTTTCCGACTGGCTCGAAAAAAGCGTTTCCGGAGGTCGTGAATGAATCTGGCGGAACAGCTTCCGGCAGAATGGCGTGAGCTTCTCGCGCCCGCGCTGCAAGCCGCTTCGTTCCGTTCGCTCTCCGCATTTCTGGAAAAAGAATATGCGGAGAAACAGATTTTTCCGCCCCGGGAAGACCTCTTCAGCGCGTTCCGCCTGACTCCGCCGGACAAAGTCCGTGTACTGATTCTCGGACAGGATCCCTATCATGATGACGGACAGGCGCACGGACTTGCTTTTTCGGTGCGTCCGGGCGTGAAATTTCCGCCCTCTCTCCGGAACATTTTCAAGGAGCTGAATGCCGATCTCGGCACGCCGGTTCCGGAAAGCGGTTCGCTGGACGAGTGGGCAAAACAGGGAGTTCTGCTCCTCAACACCGTCCTGACCGTCCGCGCACACGCCGCGGGCTCTCATCAAAAGCACGGCTGGGAAGAATTCACAGACTCCGTCATACGGGCAGTCAGCGCGTTTCCGCGACCCGTGGTATTTGTGCTCTGGGGAGGACCGGCGCAGAAAAAGCTGCCGCTGATCGACACCGCGCGTCACACTGTCATACAATCGGCGCATCCGTCGCCGCTTTCCGCCTATCGCGGATTTTTCGGGAGCCGCCCGTTCTCCGCGATCAACCGCGCACTCGCGCTAAACGGAACAGAGCCGATCGAATTCGGCAGGAGCTCATTATGGGAAACTGGGACTCCAAACAGTATCTGAAGTTCGAAAAGGAACGCACACAGCCCTCTCGCGACCTGATCCACCGTCTGGACTGCACCCCGCGCACGATTCTGGATGTCGGCTGCGGTCCCGGCAACAGCACATTTGCGCTGAAACAGCGTTTCCCTGACGCAGAGATTCTTGGAATCGACAACTCGGAGAACATGATTGAAAATGCGAAATCCGCACATCCTGATCTGCTGTTCCGTTTTCAGGAAGTCGATTCCCGCTTTCAGACAGACAGCAAGTATGACCTCATATTTTCCAATGCCTGCATTCACTGGATCCCGAATCATGCGGAGCTGATTCCGAACATGCTGAATGCGCTGAATCCCGGCGGCACGCTTGCAATTCAGATTCCCAAACCGTGGAATATGCCGATGTACCAGATTCTCGGGCGCCTCCAGCAGCAGCCCGAATGGACAAAAATCCGCGGAGTCCGCAACTTTCACGCGCGTCAGCCGGAAGAATATTATGATCTGCTGACCGCACATGCCGCAGAATTCGCCATGTGGGAAACTGCATACATTCAGACAATGGACGGGATTGAGGGAATCGTGGAGTGGTATCGCGGCAGCGGTCTTCGCCCGTATCTCGCCGCGCTGACAGCGCCGGAACAGGAGAAACTGCTTGCGGTTCTGCGCGAAGAACTCGCGGAATTCTACCCGCTCCGGACGAACGGCAAAGTCATGATGCGCTTCCCGCGTCTGTTTTTCACGGCAAAACGGTGAAAAAACGCAAAAAAATTGAATTTCAATTTGAACTCTGCGAAAAAGAGAGTATAATATAGGAACACTGATGCGGGTGTAGCATAACGGTAATGCACCAGCTTCCCAAGCTGGCTACGAGGGTTCGACTCCCTTCACCCGCTCCAATTTGAACTCAAGCGTCCTGATTCAGGGCGCTTTTTATTTTCCGGAGCGGTTTATGCTGAAGACTTTTACGCGGCCTGCCATGATTTTTATTCCGTTCCTGCTGGGAGCGCTTTTCCCGCAGGTGCATGTTCTGAACGATCCGCCTTACAACGCCGTGCGCTGGGCGCTGACCGTGATGGTCTTCATGTCATGTCTGCAAATCCGTTTCAGTGAACTCAAGCCGCGGAAGGAGCACTGGTTTCTTCTCGGAGCGAACCTGCTGATGGGCACGGTTCCCTACTTTGCCCTGAAACTCTTGTTCCCGCAGAATCCTTCGCTGGCAAACGCGGCGTTCTTTGTCGGCATCACGCCGACTGCAACGGCGGCGCCGGTGGTTGTGGCATTCCTGAACGGACGGATCGGCTTTGCGCTGACGGGATTCACGATTACAAACGTTTTTGTTTCGCTCTCGCTCCTCTTTCTTCTCCCGATGGTGACGGGGCAGTTCACCGCGGACTTCATCGGGCGGGTTGCTGTGACACTGCTTCAGGTGATTGCGTTTCCGTTCATCATGGCGGTGATTCTGCGCGGTATCTGGCCGAAACTGCGGGAACTTCCGAAAAAGCTGAAGACATTTTCTTTCCTGCTGTGGTCGTTCACCCTGTTCATTCTTGCGGCGATCGCGCGGGAATACTTCATTGAGAATCCGCATGTTTCAATGTGGAACGTCGCCGAAATCGCGCTGATTTCCGCAGTGATCTGCTTCTGCAACTTCTGGTTCGGAAAATATCTTGCGCCCAAACGCTACCGCCGCGAATGCAGTCAGCTTCTCGGTCAGAAGAACACGACTTTCACCATGTATCTTGCGCTTCATTACGCAAGCGCCCTGGTTGCCATGGGCCCGATCTTCTACATTTTCTGCCACAACATGTGGAACGCGTGGCAGATGTACTGTTACGACCGCCGCCGTTTCCTGCGCGACCAGCACCGCAAAGACTGATCACCGGCGACTAACTACATTTTTTCAAACGAAAAAATGCGGCAAACTACATTTTTTCAAACGAAAAAGTGCGGCAAACTACATTTTTTCAAACGAAAAACTGTAATCAATCATTTCCTTCAGGATTTTGACAGCCGGAACGCCGCTCTGAGACGGGCGGCTGATTGCGGTATTCACTCGGAGTCAGCCCTACCCGGCGTTTGAAATAGCGCGCAAAGTAGCAGGGATTCTGCCAGCCGAGCGACAAAGCAATCTCCTTCACCGGAGACGATGTGCTCTTCAAAAGGTACTTCGCAGTCTTCAGTTTCCGCTCCAGAAACAACGCGTACGGCGTTGTGCCGAACTCCTTCTTGAAAATGCGGATCGTCTGCGACACCGAACGTCCCGAATACTGATACAGAACTTTCGTCTCCAGCGGCGCGCCCGGCGGAAGACTCTCAATATAATGCTGAACGGCATCCGCAGCAGTTTTTTTGCGCCGCTTCTTTTCCGCAAAAAGATGCAGTTCCGCAAGCAGGGGAACAATGATCCGCGCGGCCAGAACATCATCCACCTCCTTCGAAGATTTCAGTTCACGCAGCCCCTCCTCGAAACGCTCCCGCAACGGACAGTTCTTCAGGAGCACCGTTTCGGTCAGCCCGTATGCGGCGAGAAGATCAGCGATAAACGTCCCGCCGACATTGAACCAGAGTTTGACCCACGGATTTGTGCGGTCCGAAGCGTAATAATGCGTGGAGTTCGGCGGAACAAGATAGACATCCCCCGCTTCCGGTGTGTACTGCTCGCCATCGACGACCAGCACACCGCGTCCGCTCACAACATATTCCGCAACCAGAATCGGTATTCCGCGGCGGGCGATGTGGTAACTCCCGTCGCAATACGAGGCTCCCGCACAGGTAATCACCAGCGGCGAACGCCCGTCTCGCCTTCGGCCGTATACAATATCCTCTTTCATCCGGACAACACCTTTTTTTGCATTTTGCGTATTTTGTGTACTATAATGCAATTTTTGTGCATTGTCAAATTCCCTTTTATCGTGTATAATATAAACAACGAACACAAACCATGAAAAAGAAAGGCATGCAACACCATGAAAACAAAAAACACATCACCCTCCTCACGTCTCAAGGGGGAATTCCACAGATTCACCCTTGTGGAACTCCTTGTGGTAATTGCCGTGATCGCCATCCTCGCCGGAATGCTGCTTCCGGCGCTCAATTCAGCACGTGCAAAGGCGCGGACGATCAACTGCATCTCCAATCAAAAGCAAATCGGGATCACCGCGCTTTCCTATGCAAACGACTGGAACGACTGGTTTGTCATGTACTGGAACGGAGGAAGCTGGAACATGCATCCCCAGGGTCACACACGCAACAAGGCAAACTACGCGCAGTACCTCGCCGCAAACAACTACATCCCGAAAAAACACAACAAAGTCTTCCAGTGCACTGAACAGAAGATCACCACCGATGCGAACTGGACCTATTACGAATACATTTACGGAACCAACATCAACGGTTATTACAACGGCAAGGCCGCCGGGAACTGGGCGGGCGGAAACTTCGTCAGCTCCGAACCCTGGCTTCAGCGCGGAAGCGGAAACACAAGTCTTCTCCGCATGAGCAAAGCTCCCGCCGGCCTCATCATGCTTGCCGACACCCGGATGCAGGCGAAACTCTCCGGCGGCAAAGACGGACAGTCGGGAGTCGGCGGACAGTGCATCGTCACCTCCAGCACCAACACCGACCGCTACTGGGCGGTGCACAATCTGCGCGTCAACACCCTTTACGCCGATCTCCATGCGGCGACAAATCTGCGTTCAGGCATTCAGGAACAGGTCGGCGCAGGCGCGCTCTTCTTTTACGGAGAAGAATAATGAAAAAACAACTGACCGCACTCGCGCTTCTCTTCGGAACTCTCGCTTTTCTGAACGCAGCAACTCCCGTTCTGCAAAAAGACGGTTCGCTTGAACTCGACGGCTGGCGCGGAACGCCCACCACGTTCAGCCAGAACTGGCACGCATGGCAGCCGCAGAAAGCTCCGCGCATCTTCCGTCCCGTTAAAAGTTCAAAAGAGCGCGTGGAATTCAATCTCGAACTTCCCGACGCCGGAAGCGGCACGCTTTCGTTTGCGCTTGCCGACGGGAAATTCGAGGGTATTCTCGACCTCCGGCAGGGTTCACTGATCCGCACGCTCTGTCTCCAGACGCCCCTCCCCGTTTCGCTCTACGCAGGCAACAAAATTGAAATCGACGGCAAGCTCCATGAATTTCCGGTCGAATTCGGCAAGGAAACAATCTTCGACGGCACGGCGAAACGCGTCCGCATTCCCTCGAAAACCGGGGAAATCCTCTTTGAAGGCAATTTTTATTTCCGCATTCAGGACGGGCGCAAATGGAACGGCTCGACCTTCGGAATGCGCATCGGCTTTCTCCCCCATGACGGCAAGGTCAGCAAGGCGGAACTCGCATTCACGATCCGTCACGGCAAAGCTGGCGAATTCGGAGATAAGCTCGGCTCCGTCAGCCGACCGCCGTACATTGCAAAACAGAACGCCGAATGGAAAGCGTTTGAATACAACCGCAATGTAAAACCCGGAAGCGCGCTCGACTTCTCCGCGCGTCTCGATGCTCCCGCGGGAAAATACGGTCCAATCGTTCCTGACGACAACGGACATTTCGTCTTCCGCAATCGTCCGGGGACTCCCGTCCGCTTCTATGGACCGAACTTCGTCGGCGACTCACAGCGTCCGGCGGATGAAGTCGCACACGAACTCGCGGAACGCATCGCCGCATTCGGGTTCAACGCAGTCCGCATTCACCACCACGACAATGAAGTTTACGCGCGCAACTCCACCGGTGGCTCTCTGCTCGATCCGGAGCGCATGGAGCGGCTCGATTATCTGCTCGCAACTCTGAAGAAACGCGGCATTTACTACACAACAGATGTCTATGTTTCGCGCCGCAACATCCCCGCATCAGAAATTCCGGGCGTGGGCGCAATCCAGACACCGCAGGAATACAAAGCGCTCTTCTATATCGACGACCGCGTGTATGAAAACTGGCTCCGCTGGGCGAAGGAATTCCTCGGACACGTCAACCCGTACACAGGGCTTGCGCTGAAGGATGATCCCGCGCTGATCTCTCTCTCGCTTGTCAATGAAGCGAATCCGGCGCATGTCTGGAGCGCGACTCCGGCTTCCGGACGGCTTTACAAAGAGAAATTCGCGCAATGGCAGAAGACGCATCCCGGAGAAAACTTTGACCGTTTTCTCTCGGAGCTCGCAGTCTCTCGCTATGAACAGATGAAACGCGACCTCCGCGCATTCGGAGTCAAAACGCTCCTCACCGACCAGAATTTTCTCAACCGGCTCGCGCTCGCCGAAGCACGCAGCCATTATGATTTTGTCGACAATCACGCCTACTGGGATCATCCGCGGTTCGCCGGAAAAGCGTGGAGCCTTCCGGTCATTCCGAACCAGCGCAACGCCGTCGCCGCCGCCTCCAACGTCCCCGCAGCGATGTTCCCGACCCGTCTGTTCGGAAAGCCGTTTACGGTATCCGAATTCGATTATGCGAACCCGAACCAGTTCCGCGCCGCGGGTCCTGCGCTGACCGCCGCGGCCGCAGCATTCCAGGACTGGGATGCCCTGTTTCCTTTCGCCTACGCACACAGCAACGGCGCAGTCACCAACCCGAACCGCACGGACGGATTTTTCGATATCGCGACCGATCCCGTCAAGGCGTTTTCGCAGAGAATCGGCGCAAACCTGTTTCTTTCGGGTGGAATCTCCCCTGCAAAATCCGCGTTCGCCGGAATCATGACCGACCCGTTCCGCAAAGGCGGCGAGGCTGAAGCGCCGGAAGCGTTTGTCGAACTCGGATATCTTGCGCGGATCGGTGGCATCACCACGCTCTCAGGGGAAAATAAATTCAACGCTCTGATCGATCTCGGAACAGGAAACGGGTACGGAACGAAACTGCCCGTTTTCAAAGCGGACAAGTCGCTCATACCGAATCTGATCGCGGCGGGACTGCTTCCCGAAGGATGCCATGACGCCGCAAGCGGACGCTTCACCGCGCCGGGCGGAGAACTTGAAATCAATCACAAAGCGGAAACCTTCCGCGCCGCCGCACCGGGCGGGGAAGTTCTGGTGACCGGAAAGGTTCGCGCGCTCGACGGGAACCTTCTGCATGTGAAGGCAAGCAGCGGATTCGCAGTGTTCGCCCTCATTCCCGTCGACACGACAGAGCTGAAGTCCGCCGGGCGCCTGACGCTGTTCCACCTGACCAACACGCAGGCAACAGATATGCGGTTCGGCAACGCCTCGCTCGACCGACTGGAGAGCTGGGGCAAAACGCCGTTTCTGGCAAAACATGGAACCGCGTCTCTTTCGCTGAACCTTCCGGGGAACTGGAAAATTCATGCGCTCGACACCGCAGGAAACCGCATCGGAGAAGTAACGGCGCTCAAAACGGAACACGGATTCCGCGTTGAACTCGACAACTTCAGATTCAAGGGTGTTGTATTCGCCTATGAACTGGTGAAAGAGTGATTTCTGAATTCTCCGTTTCCGCGCGGTACTCGGCAGGCGTCCGCCCGAGGTGCGCGCGGAAAACGGTGTGAAAATACTCCACCGAACGGAACCCGCTGTCCAGCGCCACGACCTTTACGGGAAGATCGGTTTTGCTCAGCAGATGACATGCGCGGTTCAGGCGCAAACCCGTAATGTAATCCGAAAAAGCAATCCCCGTTGCATTCCGGAACACCTTCCCGAGATGATTCGGCGAAACGGAGAGTTCGGACGCCAGCGCGGAAAGTTTCGCCTCCTCCCGGAAATGTCGGCGGGCCCACGCGGTAACCGTCCGCAGGATCGCGGGCGGCACGGATGCGTCGACACCGGCTTCACGCAAAACCGCAACCAGAATCTGAACCAGCAGCGCGGAGGCATTCAAACGGGAAAACGGATGCGGAGTCTCCTCCGCGGCAATCCGGCGGAACAACTCCTCAAGCTCCGTCCGCCGCGCATCCGGGAAACGGCAGAGAATCACCGGACGCGTATCAAGCACACTCCCGAGCTCCTCCGGAAGAAGATCGGGAAAGAAGGAGAGATTTGCAAGCTCCGTTTCCTCTTCCGTCAGAATTCCGTGACTTTCGATTCCGCCCACCAGCCAGCAGTCACCGGGGTCGAAGCGGTACTCCTTCCCGCCGACCTGGTGCAGACCGGTTCCGCGCACAACGAATTCCAGTTCGCAATATTCATGCCAGTGCTGAATGGTGCAATGACCTTTTTCCATCGAATGGAACCGGACAGCAAGTCCCTCGGACGCGGAAACGCCGCCTTTGTAGAGAACCGATTTCATCTGTAAAACTCCAGAATCGTTGATTTTTATAACTTTATCACAGATTCCCGCATTTTTCAAATACGGTTTCAGGGATTATATTAAAAGAGCAATTCAGAAACAGCATTGATTTTTTCAAACAAGGAGATCTTCTCATGGAAAAACTGCGCGTCATTCAGATCGGAACCGGACCGACGGTTCACGCCGCTCACGCCGCAACCGCACTGCGCGGACTCAGCGAACTCTACACCCTCGAAGCCATCGTCGAAGAAGACGCCGCGCGCCGCGAAGAAATCCGCAACACTCCGCCGTACGCCGGACTCCCCTTCATCAGCTGGGAGGAGGCGCTGCAGCGCAAGCCGGACGCCTTCATCGTCGAGACCGATGAAGCAAAACTCGTTGAAACAGCAATCCGCTCGCTCGAAGCCGGTTATCACACCTACATGGACAAGCCGGGCAGCCAGAATTCGGAACAGTTCCACCGCATGTGCAATCTTGCAAAAGAAAAGAACCTCGTTCTCACTCTCGGCTACATGTTCCGCGGGAATCCAGCCGTCCGCTATGCGCTCGATCTCAAGAATCAGGGAAAACTCGGACGCATCTTCAGCGTGGAAGGTCAGATGAGCGTCACCGGAGATCCCGGATACCGCCGCTTCCTCGGCAAATTCAAAGGCGGAATGATGTACTACCTCGGCTGTCATATGATCGACATGGTCGTTCATTTCTGCGGCTTCCCCGAAGAGGTCATTCCGATGAACACCTGCACCGGAATCGACGCAGACACAAAAGATTACGGGTTCTGCGTTCTCCGCTACAAAAACGGACTCTCCTTCGTCAAAACCTGCGCGGCGGAAGTCAACGGCGCCGCCCGCCGTTCGCTCATCATCTCCGGAACGGAAGGCAGCTTCGAAATCCAGCCGATCGAACTCCCGCGCGGCGACGGCTGGGACGACACCATCGCCCGTGAAACCATCGGCGTGGAAGCGGGATTCGACCACAGCCGCCCCGTCGTCTTCCCGCCTCACCTGCGCTACGACTGGCTCTTCCGCAATTTTGCGAAATACGTCCGCGGCGAGGCGGTCAACCCGTACACATATGAGTACGAAGCAAAACTGCACGACCTGATTCTTCAGGCATGCAACTGATCAATATTCAAACAGCAGCGTTTCGCCCCGTCTGACGTTCAGCTCCAGCGCATCCGTTTCCGGAAAAACGTTTCCTCCCGGATACGCGCGGAGCGACATCCGGCGGGGCAGACGCAGCGTCAGCGGTCCATCCCATTTTGCATGAACCGCAACCCAGTCCGGCGCGGTGAAAATCTGATCCCCGCGCTCGCTCCAGATATGCACTCCCGCACCGCGGGCGAACTCCGTCAGCCATGCCGCAGGCAGACACGGCGACGCCGACCAGAGCGCGGTCCAGTCTTCATTCTTCTTCCGCGCCAACGCGGTTCCGCTTCCGCAGGGCCGTCCCGCAATCGTCGTTCCGTTGATGAAATATCCGAGCGGTTCCGCCGCCGGATCATCGCAGACCAGACGCGGATACACCGCGCGGGTCAAGCCATATGTCGTGCGGATTCCGCCCAGCCGCGTTTCAGTCAGCATTGGCATAATGCCAGTCTCCGCAACACGGAAACGCAGCCCGGTCAGTTCCTCCGCAAACGCGGCGTCGCGCACATGATTCCGGTAATAGCCGGGAGCGTAGAACCAGAGAACGGAACGTCCGTCCTTCGCAAGTTCTTCGCGCACCGTGCGCCGCACGGCATCCGGGGGATCGAGCGTGTTCAGGAAGATGCAGAACCTGTACTGCTTGAGTTTTCCGCGTTCTGCCAGCAGCGGCAGATCATCTTCAGCAAACAGATCGAACGGAGCTCCGCACGCGGCAATCTCCATCAGCTGATGTTCGATAAGACTTCCGGTCAACGGAACCGGATTGTCGCGCATGGCATACGTGGTCCGGAGCGATGCGAAAACCGCGATTTCCGCAACGCTCTCACGATTGCCGAAATGCCGTTCCGCGAATTCACGCTCCAGGCGGAACTCCGCGCCGAGCGCGGAGTCGAGAAACCAGCCGGAGCCGTAAAGATCCATCCACCACTGTGTCCCGCCCGAACTCCACGTCGCGGCAAAGTTGCGGCGGAACGCATGGCACGCAGTCTCGGCGTCTTCCGGAAGATAGCCGTGATGCGGCCCTGGGTAAAGATGCGTTCCCGTATCGTCTTCACTGAAAAAGAGCTTGTTGTGAAGCGTGATGGCTCCCGGAATCATCTGATGCAGCGCCGCGCCGCCCGCCTGACGCGCGCCGTAGCTCAGCGGCCCGCAGAGGAAATCGACGTCGGGCGACTCCAGCACGCGGTTCAGCGCGCTGTGTCCGACTGTTGTCTGGCTGGAGTTGGCGATGAGATTCACATAGCCGTAAAACGCGCCGAACAGCTTTGTGCTTCCGCATTCGCGCAGAGTCTGTTTGACCACACGCGCTTCATTGAGCAGTGTATCCGCCATAAGATCGGAGCAGAACTCCTGGAAGTCGATCAGATCCTGTTCCTTCTCGGGAAGGAAGAGCGCGGGCGTGCGCGGTCCCGCCTGATCGAACCGCACCGCATCGGTCACCGGGATTTCCGCAAACGAGCGGAACTCCGAGCGCCATGCGCGGTTGAGTTCACCGATGTTTTTGTACTTTGTTTCGAGCCAGCGGAGAAACGCGCGGTGATGCATCGGGCTGAAGTCCGCCGCATTGTCCCACCACATATAGTCATGCTCTCCGCAATGACCGAGTCCGGTGTGATAGCCGAAGATGCATTCACTCCACTTCGCTTCAAAATACCGGACGGTTTCCGCGAGCTGTTTCTCCCACGTTTCCCGCCAGGAATCGGAGGCGAGCGAAGCGCGGGGACCGTCGACATAGCACCGCTTCGGGTACGAATAGAAGCGCATCCGTTCCTCCGGATGCCGTTTTTCCCACCAGACCGGCGGGTTCATGATGATGCGCGGAAGAATTTTGATTTCCGGATCGTCCGCGACAAGCTGAGTCATGAGCTTGTCGATATTTTCCGGCGTCAGCAGCATTCTCGGAAGTCCGCCGTCGTGGAACTCAAGTTCTTCTTCCGGCGTTCCTTCCGGAGCGGGAACTGCGAGGTTCCCCATGAACGAGTAAAAATGAATGCCCTCGTTCCGGAACAGAATGGTATCCGCACTCTGCGGATTCCTTGTCCAGTGCATAAGTGCCGTTGTCGGTTTCCCGTCAAGGAATACGGCGGGCGCGCCGCCGAACGATCTGATTTCCGCTTTCATAAAAACTCCTGAAAGTTATTGCATGAACCAGGGCGACACATCTGCGCTCTGGGTATTGTCGAAACAGAACTCCGGCTGCGACCGGGTCCAGATCCAGAACAGCTGCGGCGTGGTATTCGGACCGTGAACACTCTTCACATGACCGTCGAAGAACAGAGCGTTGACCGTCTCCTGATGCCAGCCGAACGCGGCTCCGCCGTTGAGTCCGCCGGCATCCCCGCTCATCTTTGCAGGCTCCAGCGATGAATTCGCCGAAGGACTTCCGCCGATGTCATTTCCGCGGGTATCGGCAACAAGCAGTTTCCGTGAGGGCTGACGCACCGAGCCAAGCCGCACCAGCGGATACGTTCTGCCGAATGCAGACTGCCCCTGAACCAGACAGTTCAGGCCGTAACCGCCGTATCCCATCTGCCAGAGCAGACCGTTCCCCGCATCCAGAAAATCTCTTGCGCTCTGCGTGGTCAGCTCATACGCATATTTCCAGCAGTAGCCGTTCCATTTCACAATTCCGGGACACGTCAGGACTTTTCCGTTCGGGAGCAGACCTTCGTAGACCAGCTGCCCCGCCCACGTCATACGCTTTCCGCCCGGAACAGTAATCTCCGAATATGCTCCGCCCGAAGCCGGAACAAAGCCGTCGTGTGCATCCGCATATCCGACAAGCCCCAGATTGACATTGCGCAGATTGCTTGTGCATTGAATCACCTGCGCCTTCCCGATTGCGCTGTTCAGCGCCGGCATCAGCAGTGCCGCCAGGATGGCGATCACGGCAATTACCACGAGGAGCTCTACAAGGGTAAATCCCGCAGCCGTTCTGTTTTTCCTGTAATTTTTCATCTCTGCACCTCTTTATTTTGCAATCAGATAAACCGGACCTTCCGAGATCGTCCGGATCGTCTCCGGCTTCAGCGGATTCCCGAGATGGTCAAACGCCTCACGCACTTCAAACGGCAGTTTCGCCGGAACCGGACGCTCTGCAGCCCAAAGCGCACACACCTTTGTTCCGTCCGGCTGTTTCCATTCCGCAGAGAACAGATTGCCGTCATTCGTCAGAACCGGGCGCGTCGAGCCTTCCGGACAGATCCGGATCAAAGTCCGGTACGCCTTGAACGCATCGCGCGGCGAATAATCCCGGTGAACAATGCCGAAATTGTGTCCGTTGCAGGATTTGTCATACTCCTCCGCACGGAATTTATACCAGAAAATCTTCTGAATTCCCGAAGAGAGGAAGCAAAGATATTCGCGTGCCAGAAACTCGCCCTGAACCTCCTGCGAAACGCCGTTCTCCCAGAAATTCACATCCGCAATCATCCCGCCTTTCAGATCGCTGTTGAACTTGTAAACCCCGGCGACCGGAGCGGAAAACTCCTTGTTCGTCTGGATGTAAAGCGGAATCAGTTCATCTCCGGGCTTCAGGTTTTCCGCGGAAAGATAACGCTCGCTGCCCTTGAAACGGATTGCGGGAACGGAACGTCCCGGCGCAGGCGCAATCTTCCCTGAACGCGGAACATTGTCGCACCAGCCGGCAAGCCATTTGATGTGAAGCGCCTTCATCATTTTCTCATCGGGACCCGAATTCTGAATCCAGCGCCCGTCCGCACCGCGCGTGGCGTCGCAGTAAAACGGGAACCCGAAACTGTGGACAATCACTCCGCCGCGCCGGACATAATCCACGACATCTTTGAAATATGTCCGCGGAAACGCCTGCGTCAGCGAAGGAATCAGCACGGGATACTGGCGGACATCAAGATTCTTCAGATCTTCGTAAGAAATATTTTTACGGTTCGGAAAGGCTGCAGTATAATCTTCCGGCGCGAACGCCTTTCCGCGGAAGTTTTCAAGATCCGGATTCCGGATTACCGCGACCTGTACAGTCCTGCGGTCCAGACCGAAGACTTTCAAAGCCTCGTCCAGAACCTGCGGATTCAGCACCGGCTCGAACTTGTGCGTCGGCCAGCTGAATTCCGTCACCCAGACCGGCTTTTCCGCCTTGTATTTTTTCTGAAGCTCGAACAGAGGATTCAGCAGTTTGAAAACTTCTTCCGGTTTCCGGCGGTTCAGATAAGGATGAATGTTCATGACATCATAGAAATCCGCCGCGCCCGCCTTCAGGCATTTTTCCAGATACGCAACCGGCACACCCGAAGTTCCGCCGAACACTACCTTCAGTTCCGGATCGATTTTTTTGATCTCTTCATGCGCCGCCTTCAGGAGTTCCACATAATTTTCCGGCGGAACCAGGGAACCGGGCTTCTCATTGATGTTCGGCTCGTTCCAGATCTCCCAGTAACGGAACTGTTTCGCATACCGCGAAACAGTCCGGCGGACATATTCCCGCCATTGCTCAAGATGCCGGTATGCCGGATGCGCCCACGGAACGTCGTAAGCGAGAATCGGAAGAAAATCAATCCCGTGTTTCTTCGCAGTTTCCGCAACAATATCCAGCTTGGAATAATCCCAGACTCCCTGCTTCGGCTCCGCCTGTCCCCAGGTGAAACCGTTGCGCACCCAGCGGATTCCACCGCTTTTCAAAACGCTGAACTTCGGTTCGGCCAGCTTCCACTCTTCTCCTTTGCATACGTGGGCGCAGACCCCGTACGGCGAATCCGGAGAATCCGCGGCAAGGCAAAGCAGAGTCAGCCCGGCAAACAATGCTGTCAGTTTTTTCATCTTTCCTGTCCTTTTCTTCTGCGGCTCCCGGGTCGACTTCCGGCGCCGCATCGTTTTTTCCGCGCGTTTTCTCTGTTGTAAATTATACGCTGAAACCGCTTGAAAAACAACAGATGCAAGACTATATTTCATTTGATAAAAGAGCAATACATCTGAAAAGAGGATTTTATGAAGGTTCTTGACAATCCAGCCGTTTTCGATCATCCGGACGTCTACATGTTTCAGAACAGCGACGGCTGCCGCCTGTTTCACTCGACCTCGCAGAAGGAAGTCCGGAAAATTGACCTGAGGAATCCGCACTGCCGCCAGCCGCTCTTCATTCCCGGACTCTTCCGCGGACGCGTCAACGACCGTTACCACTACATACAGGAAAAAAGTCCGCACCTCGGAATCGAATACGTCCGCGCCGGGTCTCTCGCCGTGCGGCAGGAAGGACGCTGCTTTCTGCTCGAACCCGGCGACGCCTTCCTTCTTCATCCCGGCGAATGCAGCGAAGTCATGACCGGACCCGCCGGATTCTGCATCAAAGACTCCTTTCAGGTGCGCGGAGAACTTCTTAACGCCTACCTCGAATTAACCGGACTGAACCGCCGGGAATATGTCGGAAATTTTGACTGGAGGAAATTCGAAGAAATACTTGATCGTCTCGGAAACGGCAAAGAGCATACTCCAGCCGAAAACAGCATTCTCACTTACGGAGTGCTTCAGCTGCTCGCTTATCCGGTCCCGTCGCCGTCACCGGAACCGGAAATCGTCGGGCTGGCAGAATTCATGCGTGACAATCTCGAAAAAGACCTCTGCACGGAAGCACTCATGCGGCAAAGCGGACTCTCCAAACGCGAACTCAACTCGAAATTCCGTGCAGTCTACGGCAAAACTCCGCATCAGCATCTCATCGGGCTGCGCATGGAAAAGGCGAAGCGGCTGCTCGCGGAGGAACGCGGACTGTCCATCAAGGAGATCGCGCAGATGACCGGCTGGCAGAATCCGCTCAATTTTTCCTCCGCTTTCCGGAAGTTCACCGGAACCGGACCGCGTGAATTCAGGGAAGCGGTCCGCCGTTGAACGGTTCCACGTGAATCACGACATCCGTCACTTCCGGTATCGCATCCAGAATCGCCCGGCGGACGCGGTGCGAGAGCGCATGACCGTCGCGCACCGTCATTTCCGGATCAACAAGAATATGCAGATCCGCCAACGACGACGCCCCCACCTGGCGGCAGCGCACCTGATGCACACTCCGGACGCCCTCCACCGAAAGCGCAATCCATTTCAGTTTTGCTTCGCGTTCCGGATTGCCCGCGTCGGATAGTTCAAGCAGAGTCGGCTTCACGATCTTCCAGGCGGCATGGAAAATAAAGATTGAAACAAGAATCGCCCCAACGGGGTCGATGAAGTGCAGATCCGGGAAAAAATATGCAAGGGAAATTGCAATCGCGGCGGGAATGGAGCTGATCGCATCGCTCCGGTGATGCCACGCATTCGCCTCCACGGCTTTCGAATTCAGCTTCCGCGCTTCGCGGCGCGTCCAGCGGAACAGCCATTCTTTTGAAAAAATCGAGAAAAGAGCGATGAAAAACGCAGGAAGTCCGGGTCCTCCGCTGTCGTTCTCCGAACGCAGAGTCGCAACCGCATCGCTCACAAGTCCGAGCGCGACCAGCGCAAGTGCAATGCCGATGAACGCCGAAACCAGCGTCTCGATCTTGCCGTGTCCGTACGGATGCGAACTGTCCGGCGGCGCGGACCAGTATTTCACGCCGAAAATCACCGCGAGATCAGTCGCCAGGTCGGAGAGGCTGTGGACGGCGTCCGCTATCAACGCCTGGCTTCGGAACACAACGCCGCCAACCGCTTTTGCAATCGTCAGCAGGACATTCACAAACAGTCCGACCAACGTCACAAAGCGGACCCGCCGCACCATCGCCGTTCCATGTTCGGCAACAGGTTTTCCGGTCTCCGGCATCCGTCAATCTTCTTCCGGTTCGAAACGTTTCGTCCAGAACGGAGGCAGGACAAACGCCGCCTTGTGAACCGCCATCGAATACATCTTGAGACGACGCACAAAAGCTCCGATCGGGCGGCGGCAGGGCGTCTCGACCCCATGATCGTCACACCCGAAACAGAGTCCGGCGGAACCGCCCGGGCGGCTCGGAACCGGAACTGTGCAGTAGCCGGCGTTGACAAAAAGTTTCTGAATCATGCGGAACTGCGCTTCCGCAACTTCCGGAGCAAGCAGGCAGGACTCCGCCTGAACCGCCAGAATGCCGCACGGACGCAGCGCCTTCTTGCAGTCGGAAAGAAACGGTTCCTTGAACAGCTGCGCGCTCTCCACAAGGATCAGATCATACGAACACGGATGTGTCTTCACAAACGCGGAACCGCCGATCAGATGCATGTCGACCCGCGAATCGTTCATCACCTTGTCCACCCACGGGAAGAAACGTGAACACTGGTTCACGACCTCTTCATCGCGTTCACAGACGTCAATATGTTCGATGCAGGAGTGCTTCAGCAGCTCGCGCACAAGAGCCCCGGTTCCGCCGCCGATCACAAGAACATTCTCCGGCTCCGGATGCGCAAAGGCGGCGATGTGCGTCTGCATTTCATTGATGACGAACTCGTCCGACTCCGCAAGGGCAATGCGTCCGTCGAGCGCAACCATCTTCCCGAATCCCTCGCCTTTAAAGATCTCCAGCAGATGATAATCGGTTTCGACGGCGTCCAGCGCCTCCAGAATGCGGATGGAAAGCGCACATCCCGGACGGGACGGGCACGGTTCGGTAAAATAGCCTTCCTTGAAAATTTCACTCATAATTTGCTCCCTTCTATAACGAGAATGGCGCCGCATGCCGAAAATTCAGCACTGCGACGCCGACCCTCTGAAAAAACAGTTTCTTTACTGCGCCTGATTGGAGCGCTGCATGTAGTTGCGCGTGTTCATCATGATCCAGGCCTGGAACGAATTGAGAACCGCGTACTGCTTCATCTGTTTGTAGTTTTCGGAAAGTTTTGCACTCTCCTTTGCGAGTTCCTCCGCAGTCGGCATCGTGCGAGAGGAAACGAAAATCATGAACACGCCGTCCGGAAGATCAACCGTGCGCGAAAGCTTTCCGGTCTCAGTCTTGAAAGCGAGCGACATGATGATTCCGGCATTCTCCTTCGGCTGGTTCTCCTGAGAGAATGCGGGAACATCTTTTACAACGGCGTCTTTGGCGAGCGCGGCAAGCTGCGCGGCGGGATTCTTCGCCTTGTTCATTTCAAGCACAAAATTGCGCGCCTTTTCCTGCGCGGTCGAAACAGCCTTGCCGTTCAGCCATGCTTCGCGGACTTTTGCGGCAACAGCCTTGTACTCGGAAGGAGCGGCGGCTTTCCGGTCGGAAACGACTGCAACGAACACCGCGCGATCGCCTTCCACAGTCTTGGTGATCGGGGAACGCTCCGGAAGCCCTACAATTGCTTCCACCAGACGCGGCTCGCGTCCGACGTTGTCCATGCCGGCGGATTCCGCATTGAACCATCCGCTCTCCGCAACGGCGAGCTCGTTTGCCGCGGCGCACTGAACGAATGCGGCGGCATATCCCGCTGCATCGGTCTCGGCGGTCGCATCATAGAGAGCTTCGCGGAAATCGCGTCCGGCTTTGCGGGCGAGTTTGACCGCTTCCGCCTTTTTGAGCTTTTCGGTAATCTGTTTTGTCGCAGAAGCCAGCGGAGCGGTCTTGCCGTTCTTGGTGAATTCCGCTTTGTGCGAATCATAATACTTCTTCACGGCATCCGGTGCGAGTTTGACCTGATCCATGTAACTGTTGTAATTGAAGCGGACCACTTTCGCTTTGAACTGCGGAAGAGTCATGAAGAGCTGCAGGTTCGCCTTGTGGAACGCCTGGAGTTCGGCTTCGGTCGGCTTGAGCTGTTTCTTCATCGTCTCAAAGGGGAAAAGAACCGTCTTGACGTTGATTTTTTCGAGAACCGAACGTCCAAAGTCTGCGACTTCGTTCTGCGTCACGACAACGTCGCTTCCGGCTGCAGTGGAGAGTGCGAAAATGGTCAGCAGGTTGCGAACCGCATTATCCAGATCAAGGGCGTTGTAACCCAGCGGCTGAAGCATCTCTTTTTCATACGTCTGAAACTTTTCCGCACTGAACTTGCCGTCCGCCCCGGCGAATGCGGGAAGTGCGCGGAGATATTCGCCGATGCGTTCCTCCGGAACCGAGATTCCCATCTGTTTTGCGACGGAGAGCAGAACCGCTCTCTGAAACGCCTCTTCGATCTGCTGTTCGTCAAGGCCGTTCATTGCGGGCTTCACGCCGTAGTTCGCCGCCATGAGCAGGGAGTAGTCGCGAACCATATCCATCAGTTCGCCGCGGGTAATGTCCTTCTCAAAAACCGATCCCACGACGGCGTTCGGAGACATGGGGTTTGTTCCGAAGAGAATGTTTCCGCTCGCGCCCGGCGTGAAAAACCAGACGAACGAAATGATGATGACGGCCGTGAATAAGCCGAACAGAATGCGGCTGTGCTTGACAAGCACATTGTTCATTTTGGAAATGACCATGGTTGTTCCTTTATATAATGATTTTCTCTTTTTTGCTTCATAAGTTCGATAATCTAATACAGCTTTTCCGTTTCTGCAAGCGCAAAAACAAAAAAAATGCAATCTTTACGGTTGACACCTCTGTTCCTCCGTAAAAAACAAGAGGAGATTCCATGAAACCACTGACTCTTTCCGCGTTCCGCAAAGCGGCTCAGGGCACTTACGGCAACATCAGCGCCATCGCCCGAAAGCTTGCCGTCCCGCGCTCTTCACTTTACGACTTCATCCGCGCCAATCCCGATGCAGGAGAACTTATAGTCTCCCTCCGGGAAGAATTCGACGACCTCGCCGAAGAGCAAATTCAGAAGCTGATTCTCGAAGGCGACCGTTCGCTTCTGCGCTTTTACGCCTCCACAAAACTCCGCACCCGCGGCTACCGCAAGGAGGATGACGCAGAAACCGCCCCGCCCGAAATCCGCATTCATCTCACCGGTGCTCCCGAAAAACCGCTTCTCGACGCATAAATCGAAAAAACAGCCGTTCCATATTTGCAATTTCCCGGCGAACCTGTTATATTAAATAAATTTACAACTCATTCGGGAGGTTCCGCCGGAAACGGCACTGTATGGACGGTTATTTATTTCTGATTCTGCAATTCATTCTGCTGATCGTGCTCATCGCAGGCTCCGCATTTTTCTCCAGCTGTGAAATGGCGCTCTTCTCTCTCGGACGCGCAAAAGTCGCGACTTACAAGGACGATCCCTCCCCCGCAAAACGGAGAATCTACTTTCTCCTGGACAACTACAACCGCACTCTCGTTTCCATCATTCTTTCGAATATGTTCGTCAACAGCTGCATCTCCATGCTGAACGACACGGTGATCCACGGCACAGGACTGACCGGGGTTGCGGCAACCGCGGCCTCCGCAGTCGTCGGCATTCTGATTCTGCTGCTGTTCGGCGAAATCACCCCGATGACCCTCGCATACGTCTACTGCGATCCGTGGTCGAAAATCGTCGCCGCGCCCGTCTGCTTCATGCGTACAATTCTCTTCCCCGTCGTCTGGTGCGCGGAAAAAATCTGCGACAAGATTCTTGACATTCTCGGACGCCGCAAGTCGGTCCCCCTCACCCACGAGGAGTTTGACTCCTACATCGACACCTGCACCCGCAATGGAGCGTTCACAGGAGCGGAAAAGGAGCTGCTGAAGGAAACGCTTGATTTCTGCGCGCGCGAAGTTTCCGAAATCATGCTTCCCGTCAACTCGCTCGGGTTCATCCGGAGCGATTCCTCCGCAAAGGAGATCCGGGAACTGCTCTTCAGCCGTAAATACCTGTACTCGCTTGTCGGAAACAAAAACATGGAAACGGCATCGCAGCTGATGCCGTCGCGCGATTTCTTTGCGCTCTCCCCTGACCGCCGCTCCCGCTGGCTCACCAGCGGAATCGTCCGCGAAGCCGTGTTCATTCCCGAACAGGCAACTGTCATCCACGCTCTGCGCACGCTGAACGCGAAAAAAATCGCAGCCGCACTCGTCACCGATGAATACGGCGTCACCGTCGGTCTCATCTCCCGCGCATGCATCTACGCCGCGCTGACCGGAAACGTCATCGGCGGCGAGAAGAGTCTGCCGACCGAACCGCTGATGTCAAAACAGAATGTCTGGCTCTACGACGGGCTGACGCCGATCGAGTGCGTTATGGACGACACCGGATGGCGTCCCGGACGGGAATTTGAATCCGCCACCCTGAACGGCGTTTTCTGCGAACTCGCCGGAACCCTTCCCGCCAAAGACGATGAAGTGGAATGCGACGGCTTCCGCATCCGCATTCTGGAGACGCTGGGCAACCGCGCATCGAAAATCGAATTCTCGCGCATCCGGAACGAAGCCAAAGGGTCCGCCGATCCGCAGAAAGGAGCCATCGCATGCTGACAAGCTTCACATTCCTTGTTTTCTTCATTCTCATGCAGGGCGTTTTCGCCGGGCTCGAAACAGGCATGATCTCGATCCGCCGTCCGCGCATCGAACACGCGTACGAAAACGGAAGCCGCGCGGCAAAAATGATTCTCTTCTTCCTCGACAACCCGGGCGTGATGATTTCGACCAGTCTGCTCGGCGTGAACATCAGCGTTGTCTGCGCTTCGCTCGCGGCGAAGAAGTTCGCGGAAAGCGCCGGTCTCTCCTCCGCCGCCGGACTGCTCGCCATGACCTGCGTCCTGAGCGTATCCATGCTGATCTGCGAAATCATCCCGAAAAGCTACTTCCGCCAGGCGCCCTGCATCCGCTGCGCAAAAATCATCTGGGTCCTCTACGGAACCTATCATATCCTCTACCTTCCGGTCCGTCTGTTCGACGCCTTCACCAGTTTTCTCAGCCGGAAGATTGCAAAGAAGAGCAATTCTGACGAAGCACGTTCCGCCCTGATGCGCGAGGATCTGAAACTTTTCCTGCGCGAGAGTGAGAACGGGGGGGGTCTGCCCGCCGAAGCCGCCGCTCTGCTCGACAACGCCATCGGCTTCCACTCCGCCACCATCGCGGATATCGCAAAACCAACGGACCGCGTTATCGCCGTCTCCGCCGGCCTTCCGGTTCGCGAAGCAATGGATCTCTGCCTCAAAAAACAGCTCTCGAAGTTCCCCGTTCGCGATGACCGGACCGAAAAATGGATCGGTGTATTCTCTGCCTATCATGCCATGTTCGCAATCCGCGAAGAGGAGTGGACGCGACGGACTGCGGCGGACTGCATGCTCCCCCTGACCGGCATTTCCGCCGCCACCCCGCTGGGAGAAGCGCTGAAACAGACCAAAGGTTCCGAATCCGCCATGTTCGCCGTTCTTGACAAAAACGGTGCGCAGAGCGGCATCTTCACCTCGTTCGACCTTGCGCGCAAACTTTTTGGTTGATTTTCTGCTATCCGCATTTGAATTTACCCCCGAATGCGTTTATCTTACCGGAATAACAGAAATCTAACAGGAGAACTCACATGTCCGTTGAAAGCGCCAGAGCATTCTGCATGAGACTGATGGCCGACGAAGAATTCCAGGCTAGCCTCGGCAAAGCCGAATCCGTCGATGCAATCAAAGAAATCATCAAAAAAGACAATTACGATTTCACTCAGCACGATCTTCTCAAGATCGTCAGTGAACTCACCGGAAAGAAAATGACCGCCGAAGAACTCGAACACGAAGTTGTCGGCTTCTACCGCGATGAAGTTGCGACTGGAAATCCGAAAGCCGTCGAAAACGTCACCGGCTGGTTCCGCAGCATCTGAAAACTCCGCTCATGAGAAAAATCCCCCAGGTCGTTTCGCCCGATGAAGCCGTCGCCGTCATCAAATCCGGCGACTCTCTCTACTTAAGCGGATTTGCCAATTCGCCCGAACTGCTCGTCGAGGCGCTCTGCCGCCGCGGCGACGCAGGCGAACTGCATGACGTCCGCATCGTCCAGCTCATGACCTTCGGGAAAGCTCCATACACCGAAGAACGCTATGCCGGGATCTTCATTCCCGATGCGTTCTTCGCCGGAGCCAACAACCGCAAAAGCATCCGGGAAGGCGTCAGCGACTACCTTCCCGTCGGACTCAGCGACACTCAGGCGCTCTACCGGTCCGGCGTCTTCAAATGCGATGTTGCGCTCATCAAAGTCACCAAACCCGATCAGCACGGCTACGTCTCACTCGGCGTTTCGGTCGACATTACGCTCGCAGCCGTCGAAATGGCGAAAACCGTCATTGCCGTCGTGGATGAACGCGCCCCCCGAACCCTCGGCGACGCCCTGATTCCGTACAGCAAAATTGACTACGCCGTCATGGACAATCACCCGCTTATGGAGATTGTCAATCCGCCACCGACCGAGCTGGATCTTGCAATCGGCCGCAACTGCGCGGAACTCATTGACAACGGAGCCTGTCTGCAGATGGGCATCGGCTCCATTCCGAACGCCATTCTCTCCTCGCTGAAAGATCATGTCAACCTCGGGATCCATACGGAAATGTTCTCAGACAACGTCATGCCGCTTGTTGAAGAGGGCGTCATCAACGGCGCCCGCAAACAGATCGACCGCGGCAAACTCGTTACCAGCTTCATGATGGGATCGCAGAAGTTCTATGATTTCATCGACAACAACCCGCTCGTTCTCATGAAGGATATCGGCTACACGAACGATCCCTTCATCATTGCCCAGAACGACAATGTGGTTGCCATCAACTCCGCGCTCGAAATTGATCTCACCGGACAGGTCTGCGCCGACTCGCTCGGACCCTATATGTATTCCGGCGTCGGAGGTCAGCTCGACTTCATCTACGGAGCGTCGCGCTCCAAAGGCGGAAAAGCGATCATCGCCATTGCATCGGAAACGGGAAAAGCGGAGAGTAAAATCGTCCCCTTCCTCAAACAGGGCGCCGGCATCGCCACGCCGCGCCACCTTGTGCACTATGTGGCGACCGAATACGGCGTTGTCAACCTGTACGGGAAAACGCTTCAGGAGCGCGCCGCGCTGCTCATCAGCATTGCGCATCCGCGCCACAGGGAAACGCTGGAACGCGCCGCGTTTGAACGCTTCGGCGCGGGATTCCTCCGCCGGCGCGCTGCGCTGAAATAAGACTCACTCCGAACACTCGGAAACAATATCAAAAAACTCCTCGCGCCCGACGGTGTCCAGCGTCTTGCCGCGGGCGGAAAGCTTTTCATTCACTTTGATTGCGGTTTCGGTCATGCGCTCATGCGTCTCCTCCGACCCGCCGACCAGCACAAAATTCTCCCCCTTCGTAATGCGTTTGTGCTCATCCGCGGAATCGAGACCGAGTCCGAACATCATGGATTGCGAATTCCGGTTCTGCATTATTGAAACTCCTCTGCTGCAATTTCAAAAAAAGCGGCTCTCTGTTTTTCGCAGAAGAGCCGCCGGATAAAAGACTTCAGTCTGGACGATCAGTAGCGGAACGGAGGCAGACCTCTCATTTCACGCTCGCGGATCGGCGAACCGTCCGGGTTGATCAGACGGCAGGTCAGGAAGATCAGAAGGTTGACCTTCGAGGAATCCTTCGACTTCGACTGGAAGAGACGTCCGACAAGCGGCAGACTGCCGAGAATCGGGTAACGGTCGTCGATGCCCGTCGTCTTGTCCGTGATAATGCCGCCGAGAACAATCGTCTCACCGTCGTAGCACTGCACCGAGGTGTTCACGGAGCGGACTTCGATGATCGGCATCTTCTGAATGTTCGTGTAGTAGTACGGGGATCCGTTGGATTCCGTGCTGAGCTCGTAACTGTAGTCAACCCAGTCGACGAACGTGCGGATGCTCGGGGTCATCGCAACCGAAATCGTGTAGTTGTCATCCACTCGCGGACGGACGCGCAGTTCGATACCGAGACGTTCCGCCTCGTCGAATTCCGGAACCGAAGGAGTCAGCAGCGGAACCGTGGTGTTGCCGGTCGAGAGAGTTCCGACTTCCGCGTCGGACCATTCATCCGGGAAGTAGCGCTCCGTCACCATCGCAATGACGGCCTCGTAGCCGTTCATAGTCGTCAGACGCGGACAGGCCAGCATGTCGGAGGAATCCGCCTGGTCCAGAGCATTCATCGTCGCCTGGACTTTGTAGCCGTACTTGTTGTAGTGCGCAAAATTGAAGAGCTGATCCTGAACGGAATTTCTTCCGGTTGTTGTCACATCTCTCAGGCTTCTGACCACCTGCGAATTCTGATCGAAAGACATCGATTTGTTTCCGACCGGAGCCTTCGTGTAGTAGAATTCGGAGGGAAGCGATGATGCGCTGTCCTTGCCGTTCGTAAACGTCGAGGAGTACTTGTACCAGTTTCCGGCAGGCGTTGTTGAAGATGCCGTGGAGCTGGAGCTTGCGCGCTGGTAAATGTTGATCGGGTAATCCGGAAGCTGACCGTCTCCGGCAACGTAGTGCTGAAGATCGCCTTCCTTCACATATTCAACATTGGAGTTCTGTCTCGAGAACAGATACTGGAAACCGAGTTCTTCAAGGTCGTTCATGTGAACTTCCACAAACTTGGTCTGAATCAAAACCTGCGGGTCAACCGAGTTCAGAATCTTGAGGTGCTCCTCAACCTTCTGGAGATTCTCTGCCGTATTCGTCACGAACAGACGGCTGATGCCCGGATCGTAGACAATCTGCGCTCCCTCTTCCGCAAACGAGACCTGCGGGAAGAGCGAGAGCGGGTCGATCTTCAGCGAGGAGGAATCCCCGCTCTTCTCTTCCGCGGCTTTGGCGATGTGGCTGTCGACCACCTCTTTTTCAATCGGATAGATTCTCGTTTCCATCTGCTCAAGCGCGACTCCCGGCGGAGCGATGATCACCGCATAGGGTTCCACTTTAACCCGCAGGTTCGCGGTACGGCAGATGTAGTTGATCGCCTGTCCGAGAGAAATGGAATCCGCAGTCATGGAAATCTTGCGGCCGGATGCCTCTTCGGCATCTTCCGCATCTTCCGAGTTCGCGGTTTTCGCGGCTCCTTCCGTCGGCTCCGCTTCCGGAAGCAGGAAAATATTGATTCCCTTCTTCGCCGGATCCGTTTCCGAGGTATCGCCCTCTTTCGCCTTCTGGGTCAGATAGCGCAGGGCAACCGGAATTTCGACCTCTTCAAACTCAAGACGGTCGATGATGATATTCTTCAGTTTATCCTGAATGGAGGACTGACCGCCCTCTTTTTTAACAGGACCTTCCTCAGCCGCAGACTTTCCGGAGAAAGTGACCTTCGGCGGCAGCGGAGAGAGGAACTTCCATTCCGCTTCCGTCTTGTATTCCTCTTCCGTAAGAGCCTTGCGCGCTTTTGCACTCTTGAGAAGCTGGAGATTGACTCTGCGGATCGCATCGATCGCGGCGATATTGTAAGGATCAATCGCGATCACTTCTTCGTATTTGTCGCGAGCCTTGTCCCACTGCTTGTCGCGATAGAGGACATCGCCCTGGCGCAGCAGAACGTCGATGCTGTAAAGTCGCGCCGGCTGTCCGGGATCGACAACATCGGGAGAGACCTTCTTGGTGTATTCGACCGAAGCCGCCAGCTTGGAAATTCTGGCGATCATCTCTTCCATTTTATTCTTGGAAGCAGGCCAGATTTCCATAGCTTTCCTGCAAAGGTCAATTGCCTGTTCATACTGTTTTGCATCCGTGGAAGCCTGAGCATCGAAATAGAGCTTTTCCGCCCAGTAGTAGTAGCAGGCGGAAATGGCCTGACGGCAGTTTTCCGTCTTGCGGAGAACCGACGGGTTCTCAGGCAGTTTCTTCAGAATGGCGATGGTCTTGAGATAAAGATCAACAGCTTTCTGGTAAGCTCCGGACTGATAAGCCTTTCCGGCTTCGCGGACAAACGCATCCGCCTTGGCCATTGTCTGTTCAGCGGTCAGTTCCGTTATATCAAAATCCAGGGCATACTTGGATGCTGCGGCGTTGTAGGTGGCCTGCAGGGAGACATCTTCACCCGGGGTTGCGCTGTCCGTTGCAGACTGAGCTTCAACAGACATCGAAACCGAGAACAGAAGCGCCGCAGCCACGCAGGCTTTGGGGAGATGAGCCTTTAACATTGTGTCCTCCGAATGGTTCATATAGTTTTTCATCGTTATCACCTGTTGAAGTCGAAGAGCCCGTTATCGGCATTCGTCTTGACCGGAACGCCGTCGAGGTTCATGATGCGGGTTGTAACGAAAATCATCAGATTGCGCTTCGACTGGCGGTGCGCCTGCGTTGCAAAGAGACGACCGAGCAGCGGAACGTCACCCAGGAACGGGAACTTGTCATCCAGCTGTGAGGAAGAATCTTCCAGAATGCCGCCGAGAACAATCGTTTCGCCGTTGTAGACTTTCACGCGGGTATCGATTTCGCGCACAGCGAGTTCCGGCATTTTCATAGCCGCACGCTGCGAACGGGTGGAACCGATGATGATGTCGTACTGATATTCCGTCCATCCGACCAGGTCCAGAATCTTCGGAGTCAGAGTCAGCTCAATCGTGTGATTGTTGGGGCTGACATACGGAGTAACCGAGAATGTCACACCGACCGATGTCGCATCTCCGAAATCCGGATACGGCGGCGTATAAAGGTAGGTGTTGTTCGAGGTGGTAACCTCAGGATCGTTCCAGGAATCCGGGAAGTACATCTGCTTGGCGAACTCAATCGTCGCATTCATTCCGGAAACAACGATCAGTTTCGGCGCGGAGAGGGTCTCGCCGCGGTCGCTCTGGTCGATTGCGTTGACGGTCAGGAAGACGTTGTAAGCGCCGTTCGGACCGAAGTTCGGCATGATGTTCAGATTGTTGATGAGCGCCGCCGGGTTGCTTGAGGAATCGGTCGTTCCGATCGTGTCGGAACCTCCGTAATGACGGACCAGCGTTTCAAACATCTGGGCTCCGTCGAACGGAATCTTGCCCGTTTCGGAATTGGCGATACCGGTCATCCATTTCGGATTGCTGTTGTCGCGCGTCATGGTCCAGTCGAAACCGAGTTCTTCCAGGTCGGTAACGTTGATTTCGAGGAACTTCGCCTCAATCAGCACCAGCGGCGTTACAATATCGATTTCGCGGAGAAGGTTCTCCATTGCGCGCAGATAATCCGGAGTGTTCTTGACCGTCAGACGGCCGGTACGTTCATCGTAAGAGATCATCGCGCCGGGCTCGAAACGGATGCCGCGGACCTCGAAGTATTTCTTCAGAGCTTCCAGAGAGGCTTTCGCATCCACCTGGTTGTCTGCTTTTTCGCCTTTGGCAATATCATCGAAGAAATCATCTTTGCTGGTGCTGGACGTTTCGCCGAGCTGAAGCGTTTTCTTATCGGATTTTTTGCTGTTGTCCGTCAGTTTCTGTCCGGTCAGACGGGCGTAGACGTCAGAGCGCATTTTGAAATAGCGCGTATCCATATCGTCGATTCCCTCGGAGGCGATACGCACCGCGTTATCCTCGACCTTGTATTTCAGCTTTGTGTACTGGCAGAGGTAACGGATGATTTCGCCGACCGGGATGTTGGTGAAGCTCAGGGAAACTTCCTGCATGTCCTTGTCGGAGGGAGAATAGACGATGATAACGCCCTTGCCTTCGGGATCGTGCATTTTACTCAGCTTGGTCAGAGCGCTCACGATTGTGGTAATGCTCTGATCGGAGAATTCAACACTCGGAATGACGATGGACTGGAGTTTCTCGTACATCTTCGCCTTGCCCTCATGAACGGCTTCCTGAGGTCCGCGTTCATCGACGAGCTGGTCGCCGCGCGGAAGGAACGAATTGTTCCACTTCCACTCGGATTCACTCCTGTGTTCAAGAATATCGTTCTCTCTGCGCAGTTCCGCAATGCGGTAAAGACGCTGGTAAACTTTCTTGAGATCATAGACCGCCTTTTCATTGTAGGGGTCGAGAATAAGCACACGCTCCAGCACATCACGCGCCTTCGCATACTGTTTGCTCTTGTAGAAAATAGCGGCTTCGCGCAGATAAACGGCAATCTGTTCCTTGCGGGAGGCGTTGTCGGGATCCAGAGTTTCAAGCGTGCTCTTCTCAACATAGTTGTTGGAGTTCAGCAGTTTTTCTCCCATCTTGATAATCTGCTCCGCGGCTTCCCGGGAGGTCGGAGATACTGAGCGGGCCTCGCGGGCGAGCTCAACCGCTTTCTTGGCCTTCTCGGAGGAAGCAGCGGTATCCTTCGCAGCATCGGAATAAGCATCATGAATCAGCGTTCTGGCAGGCATAATCAAGGACTGCCCCCAGCGGGCGCGGATATCCGCCTCCAAACTGCGGATATTTTTCCTTGTGTCAACCGCCATCGGAGCGTTTCCCCATTCAGGAGTCTGGGTTTCCTGCAGTGCAGCAGTGCAGACCTCAACAGCATCTTTAAAACGCCCAGCGTCTCTCAGTTCGACAGCCTTTCTTATTTGGGTGTCAACCCCATTGAGCCTGGCATCGCGCCTATCCGTTTCCCTGGCCTCGACGTCTGCGTAATCCGCAGCGTCCAGTCCCGGGAGGAACGCACAGGAGAGAACCAGAGATAACGCGAACTTCAGCGTCATGGCAGACGGTGCGTGAAAGCCGGCTTTCAACAGTCTTTTCATAGTATCTCTTCTCCAAATATGTTTTTATTCTGATTTTATCTGTTGTTTCCGAACGACGGCAGACCGGTTCGCGGCGGCATCGGGCGCTGCATGGGACGCTGCGGTCCATTGCGGCGCGGCATCATCTCCGGTCCGTTCTCAAACATGTTTTCCGGAATACCCGGCTCCTTGTGTTCTGTGCGCTTGATTTCAATGCGCTCACCCGTCGCAGTCTTGACCCGGACGACGTTGTTCACAACATCTTCCAGTTCCAGAACATCTTCGCCGCGGCGTTCATCGCCCAGCGTAAACTTGTCGCCGACATACTGCACAAACGTGTTGTTGTCGATCTCGAAGTAGAAGGTCACGCGCTGTCTCGGATTGACGATTTCGCCGTTGACCGTTTTGCCTTTGACTGTCGCGATCTGTCCGGAAATCGGAAGTCCGAGTTTCTCTTTCGTCTTCGGGTCATATTCGTGAATGAAGACGCGGGAAAGGTTGTCCGTCCGGTACATTTTTGCGTTGTATTTGAGCTCTTTCGCAATGCGGTCGATGATGTAGGTCTTCTCGCCGATCTTGAAAGTGTCGCCGATCTTCAGATCATTGTACTGTTTCTTTCTGCGCGGATTCCGCTTATCAAGTTCTCTGTAATACGCGATGGAAACTCTCCAGTCCTTGACGTCCGCTTTGTCGTTCGGATAGGAGATCTGAGTGATCCACATGCCGAGCGGCTCTCTTTCAACGGTTTCGTAGAAGAGTTTCTTTGCATAGTTCGGACGGCTCTTCGGGTTCTTCAGGTCGGTTGAAGCCTTGAACTCTTCGATGTTGGAGAAACCGTCATTGTCCAGATCCTGTTCCGCATCGGCGGGATTTTTCGGATCCAGTCCCCAGCGTTTTTCCACTTTGTCGGGAATGCCGTCACCGTCCGAGTCCTCTTCACTGATGTTTCCGGGAGGAATCAGGACTTTGATTTTTTCACCGCAGAAGGAGCAGACTCCGGGCTTTTTCGCACGCATCTTCGGATAATCGGAAGGCGGGATCAGATGGGGTCCGTGCGGACAGCGGGTAAGAGCCTCCGCCTGGCAGAGGTCGTTGGATTCCGCCTTTGCCGGATTGCCGACCCAAACGGCTCTTTCCGAATTGAAAATCATCTTATGTGTAAGTTCCGGCTTGGAAAAATCCAGCTGACGGGGATACCCCGGCTTCGGAGGCTTGATGCCGAGCACGGCACCGATTTCAATATCCTTCGCCTGCAGAATCACGATGATCTGGAAAACAAGCAGGAGAATGAATATCAGCAGAAGAGCTGCCAGGATGAACTTCTCGTAATGTTTCTTCAACAGGTTCATATCAATTCCGCCTTTCTCTTAGTTCTTCTGCTCAATGCGCTGCAGCTGATTTCCCGTATGGAAAATCATGCGGACCGTCATGGTCACCTTGATACGGTTCTCTCCGCCGATCATCGGACGGCCGTAGGTCGCCGCCAGAATGTAGGCATCCGATTCCTTCAGTTCATATCCGAGAATCTGGAACTGCTCAATCAGAAGAATCAGCGGATTCTTCGTCTGCGCATCAATCAGATCTTCAACATTCGCTTCATCGACACGCTCCATCGCCATATCGCGGACCACATAGACAATGTCGTCCTCGTAGGCGTTCTGGAAGGTATTGATCAGCTTCCGGATCGTGTTCATTGCGGAGGAGACCTTCGGTTCGGCGCCGTCTTTCGCCTCTTCCTTGACGGAAGCGACTTCCAAAACGAGTTCATAATCATAATACTGGAAGTTGCCCTGCTTCACTCCCTGAAGCGTCGGGGTCTTTTCCGTAATGGAGATAAGCTTGAGCGGCCACTCTTCGTCTTTCTTCACACCGCCGGCTTCGCGCAGACGGCGGAAAATCTCTTCACGCAGCGACCACTGGAAGATGTAAAGAGGAATATCTTTCTGGGGCGGAGCAATCTCGACTGCGGCCATCTGTTTCTTGACATCTTCCTCGGATTCCGCGCCGGGAACGCTGCTTCTTTTGTTCAGCTCCGCAACAAAGTTGTTCTGCTGACCGACGAACTGAGTTTGCTCCATCGTGCGGGGAAGCCCCAGAGCAACAAGGACATACTTGTGAATGTTGTCATCGGTCACTTTTTCAGCGGTAATGGATTCCATTGCTTTGCGGAAATCCGCCAAGCCCTTCTTCACTTTTTCCGCATCGTATTTGCTCAGGAATTCCATGAGAAGCGGACGGTCGATCTCCTCGTTCGGGATAATCGCACGTTTCTCATTCGGAAGACCGTTGTAGTATTCCGCAAACGCTTTAATGAGAGCGGATTCGTTCATATAGTCGCGATAACGGAGCATCTCGGATTCGAGACGGTTCTTGTCTTTTCCGGAAAGGAAATCGGCAATCAGTTCATCGGAACCGGCGATTTCACGCTTGTGAAGATCCGGAAGTTCTTCGTAATACTTTGTGAAGCTCTCTTTCAGCGCATCATCGGAAATGCCGACGGCATTGGCAAGGAGCAGCAGAGGTTTGCGGTAGAACTGCCCGAACTTACGCTGAAGAAGGAACGCCTCCATTTCGACCTTGGCGGTATCAATGGTGATGTTCTTGTAGTTTTCCGTCAGCGGCGCAGGCGGTTTCCGGCGGTTCGCTTTTTCCAGAACGTCTTTATACTCCGCGATTTTCGAGTTGACTTCAGCGACCTGAGAGTGCTTCACGACCACGAGATAAATCAGGTAGAGAGAGACCAGCGCCGTCAAAGAGAGGACTGCAAGCAGGGGAATGTTTCTTACGGGGATTTTCATTTTACGCGTTCTCCATCCTTATCTCTTTATCGGGGTAACCAGTTCCGCTTCAATCCGGAACGAAGAAATGTTCGATCCGCTCGGAGCAAGCTTGAAGTTCTGAATCATGCGGTCGCCGTCAGCAATCGAGAAATGCTTGAAAAGACCGGTTTTCTCAAGACTCGCCTTGAAGTCATTGTAAATGCGGGCGGGATCTTTGTCTTTGGAACTCGTGCGGATATATCCGTTGAACTCAATCCACTTGTATTCCTGCTCCACAGCTTTCTGAGCTGCAGCTTCCCGGCGCGCACCGAAACCACCGCCGAAGCCGCCAAACCCGCCGAAGCCGCCGTCCTGCGGGGCTTCCACGACTTTCGATTTCTGAGCGGTTGTGGTCAGGCTGGAAATCGGATGTATTGAGGAGAACCAGATTTCCGGCGGAACAGCCGCCTGAACCTTGTTGAAAAGATCAGGCCAGAAATCGCGCTCTTTCAGCATGTCCAGCGTCTGCTGGAAATCGCCAACCGCGCTGTTGAGTTTCCGGTAAGCGGAATCGACCTGCTTTGTCGCGAGTTCGGTTTTTCTGACTTCGCCGCTCGCGCGGATTTCGTCCTGATGAACCGTCGCATACTGTTTGGAGAAACTCCAGTAGGTCATGCCGAGACAGAGCAGAAGCGCGAATGCCGAAGCGTAGAAGTAGGGATCTTTCTGCTTTGCGATACGCTCTCTGCGGAGAGAATCCGGGACAAGAGAAACCTCAACCGGGCAGACGCCGACATTCCGGAGACCGAGACCGATCACTTCGGAATAGAGGTGAGCAAGTTCAGCAAGCGGTTCCTGAAGCGCTTCGGAAACAGAAACAATCTGGAAAGGATTGAGGTATTCCACAGGAAGCTTCAGCTTTTCTTCAAAGAAGCGCGGCATGTATTCCATCACGGAACTTCCGCCCGCAAGATAAAGCTTTTCCGGCTTGTTGCCCTTCTGATGAGCTCGGTAAAGATTGATTGAACGGCTGATTTCGCCGTGCAGACGCGTCATCTGGTTGCGAACGATCTTGGAAACGATCGCGGCAACTTCGGAATCGGGATCCTCGTACGCACCGCCGAGGGCAACGAAACCGTGACGGCGCTTCAAGTCTTCCGCCTCCTTGAAGGAGATGCCGAATTCCTTGCTGATCTGCTGGGTAATGGAGTTGCCGGCAATCGGAATCGTGCGCTCAAACAGCTTGCCGTTATCGACAAACGAAAGAGTCGAGCAGTGTCCGCCGATATTCAGAATCATCTCGCAGGCGTTCTCCCCGACCATGTTTGCGCGGCAGGCGTTGTAACCGGCTGTCGGAGCGACTTCGATGTTGCCGATTTTTCTGCCGGATTCGCGAATCAGCTTGACTACGCTTTCCACCTCTTCGCTGCGGACATAAATGATCATGACGTCGATTTCCGTCGAATCCTCCGAAACACCGACGATCTGCGCATCCCAGACAGTCTTGTCCATCGGGAACGGCGAGTTCTGTTTTGCTTCAAATTCGATGATCTGGTTGATCTTGTTTTCGTCATCCGTCAGCGCGGGGAGTTTGACGAAGCGGATCAAAGCGCTCTGAGCGGAAAGCGAAACATTCACGAGTTTTGAAGTGAACCTGGTTTCCGCAAGAAGTTTTTTGAGAGCGATGAGCATCTCGACCGAGGTTTCCTGCGATTCGAGTGCGGCGGCGTCCGTGTAACCGAACTCCACGAAGTCGAAGTTCACAAGGTTCATCGTGCCTTCATGTGAATAGGCGAATTCCGCGGCTTTCAGGGTATCTGAGCCGATATCAACACAAAGAACAGTAGAATAACTTTTGCCCATAGGTCACTTCCCTTCCACGGTGTTTTTGGAAAGATCGAACGCATCCACTTCCACCAGATTCCAGGGAGTGCGGTCTTTCGGAAGGACCGCGGACGGCAGTTTCATGAAACCGACATTGGAGCTCATGATCCGCTGGAAGGCCCGGCCGGCATTCTTCATATTCTTCGGAGAATGAATATAACGAGCCAGAAGGACCTGGTTCTTGTTCCGGAATTCCACCATGACGGGGAAAGACTGGGCAACGCTTCTGGTGAATTTGTTGAGTTCACAGTAGCGTCTGAAAATCTGCGGGGGAACCGCGAAGAAAACCTGATGAGTCTGTCCGTCTTCCGCAACGCTCCAGAGAACCTGGGTTCCGGAAAGGAGAACGCTGCCGCCGAATTCCTGCTTGGCAGGGGCGATGACATGAGCAGTAACAGAGAGATCGTCGAGCCAGCGCAGCTGTTTGCCGCGTCCGCCCTCATAGCTGAGCACGGGGGTATAGGAAACCTGAAGCGTGAGCCATTTCGTTCCGGAAGAGGGCGAAACCTGTATACCGCCGGTCAGCGGGAGCGTAGGAGCTTCGAAAAAGTCCATCTTGCACGTTATACTTTTTTGATCTATCACCTGTCGATCCTGTGCGCAGACGGCAAAGGAAAGACCAAGTATCAGCATTCCAACGAACATCAGCTGATCTCTCAAGCGCATTTTTCAAACTCCTGTGTTTTAAGTTTCATCCGGTTCCGGTGCTTCCGGAAAGGCCTGCTGAAAAACTCTAATATGCATTTACGAAAAATGCAAGCGGATTTTTCAAAAAACAAGGCACAAACTGCAAAAAAAATGTTATTTTTTTGCTTCCGGAGCGTTTTTCTCGGTTTTTTCCGTTGCCGCGGGAGCTTTTTCCACAACGGCCGGAGCGGCTTTTGTCTCGACGGCACTCAGCGCAGCGCTGGAGGCTGCAGCGGCAGAAACCTTCTGACGATGACCGGACACAGCCGCCAAAGCGAGAGTCACAACGAAGAAAACGGTAATGAGAACAACCGTCAAGCGGGAAAGATAGCCCATGGTCTGAGCGCCGAAGACGCCTTCGCCGACACCGCCGAACGCGGAACCGAAGCCGCCGCCTTTCGAAGGCTGCACCAACACCAGAGCGACCAGAAGAATTGCGATTAAAACTGCAACCGTGTAAAGAATTGCACTGACGATCACTGTCATTTTTCCATCCTGTTTTGTTGTTGAAACGGAATCAGGGTTCCCGCGGGAACCCATCCGTCTCGTTTGTTTCAAATTAAGCCGGAGCGGTTATAAAATAACCGTTTTTCCTATATTTTCAACCCCGGCTTTTTGTTTTTTCAATAAAGAAGCTCACGAAGACTGTATCCGCACCCGGCATTCATCAATCGTGAATCGGCTTCAGAACCAAATCGTCATCCTCAATATCGATAAGGATGAGACCGGTCAGGAAGTCCGCAATTGCAACCGGGTGAATGGCAACTTTCACACCGAAGAAACAGGAAGCGCCGAGTTCCACAGCCCAGTAATCGCGGGCTTTTTCCTTGTAAATGCGGTTGGAGGGAAGCGGGAAGTTCGTTCCCTGAACCCAGTAGCGCTCAACGTCGCCCCAGACGATCGGGCGGGCAAGATCCATTGCGCTGCCGAATAAGAATTGTCCTTCCGCACCTTCCGTTATGGAAAAACCGTACTGGCGGTTGTAACCTTTGAGTGCAGAACCGTAGGTTCCGACCTCGCCGCCAATGCCGAATGCGCGGGTGACGCGAGCTTCCGCGCCGATCACGGCTCCGCTTTTCAGTTCAAGCGTGACAATGTCGAAAAGATCTAGGAGACGGTTGGGAATGTACATCAGCAGTTTTTTGCCGAAGGAATCCGAGTCCTCGCCGGAAGAGACGGAACTGTCTGCGGACAGCTCCTGCGCGGCGGGCTCTGCCTCAAGCTGATTTTCATCCGCCGAAACGCTGAAGAACGCAGCCGCGGCCATGAAGACGGAAAGCATCATCAATTTTCTCATAAGAACACCTTCTGGTTGTTTTTTGTTTTTTCAATATCTTTATGCAATATATATCCCCAAGAAGCAAAATGCAAAAAGAAATCCGGAGATTTTTCAGATTTTATGTTTTTTCTCCAGAAAATCCGCCGCAAGACGGACACATTCCGCACACGGAGTCCTGCATGTTCCCTTGATTTCGCGGCAGGTTTCCGCTCCGGCGGCTTCCCGGAACGCCGCGCGCAAGGCGGGACGATCCGCTTCATCCGCAAGCTGCATCGCCGCATAAAGAGCTCCGCAGAGACCTTCCGGGGCGCGTCCGCCGCCGCAGGCGGAAAGTTCGGAAACAAAAGTGTCATCCGCATCAAACGCCTTTGCCACACACTGCGCACAATTTCCAAATTTCGGGACCGAAGTGAAGAGTTCAACCGCTCTGTCCGCATGGGTGTTCATCGTAAAAAACTCCTTAGTTCTCAGCTGTGTTTTTCAAGGGAAAGAATAACTATACAGCGGATTTTCCAAAAAGCAATATCCGTTCAGAGCAATTTCTTGTTTTTCCGTAAAAATAAAAATCATATTTTTCATTCCTTAGACCTTGAAATGCAACTGCATTACATTTATATTACGCCAGAAGCGCGGAATGTGTCCGCGGTTCAAGCAATAAAAAAACACAACAAAGTGGGGTAAACATGAAAAAATCTCTTCTTCTCGGCGGTGCAGTTGTTGCAGCGGCTCTCATGACCGGTTGCGCAGGCGTCACAACTCAGAACGGCGGCGTCACTCTTCTGGGCGGCGGCTTCTACAGCGATTCCGCGGCCAACGCGATTCTCCAGCCGATCCAGGAAAAGAGCTACACCGTTGTCAAGCGCGGCGTCAAAGCTGAAGCCAAGCTCCTCGGCATCTTTGCCGCAATCAACATGGGCGACGCTTCCTACGGAACCCTCAAGGCTCAGGCGCTCAGCGGTCTCAAGGCCGACGATCTGATCGATGTCAAGATGGACTACAAGCAGGAAACCATCCTCGGCATCAACAAGGTCACCGTCACCATGACCGGCACCGCCATCAAGTTCAAGTAATTCAGCTTGACCAGAGACCGGTTCGCGCTCAGCGCAGCCGGTTTTTTTTTCTGAACCACACGGGGAGACGGTCTTATGGAACAAAAAATTTTTCTCGTTCTGTCTTCGGTTCTAATCGCCGCAGTATTCCCAATCCAGGCGGAAGGCAATTTCCCAAGGAATATCTCCTGCGACTGGATCAACTTCGACACCTCCGTCAGTCTCTTTGACTGGTATTCTTCCCATTTCTCCTTGCACGATATTCTCAAATCCCGTATGCTCCGCGACAAAGACGAGAATTCTCCGGTCAACCAGTTCCGCGCCGCATTAGGGCTCAACAAACAGGGAAAAATCACGACTTCCGTTTCGATGTTCGCCAATCCCTATCCGTTCGAAAGCGCTATTCGCTTTTTCGGGGCAGTCAAGGGCTTCGGAGCTCAGACGACGGCCGTTCCTTAACAGAAAACAGCAACCATCCAACAGGAGAGAACTATGAAAAAACTGCTCATTGGTCTGCTGGTTGCGGCTCCGGTCATAGCCGCACTCGCACAGCCGCCTCCACCTCCGCCGAGACATCATGGAGACAGCGGAGTCGCTCTGGCTGCGGAAATCGTCGGGCTTGTCGGGGACATTC
>ERZ1026848.100-NODE-100-length-45099-cov-9.903961_pt1 | contig 45099 bp, 41 predicted proteins | sample MGYA00380154_ERZ1026848 | MGnify/ENA primary metagenome ERZ1026848 (study PRJEB33269, sample SAMEA4719790) | human gut metagenome | biome: human-associated habitat; feature: organic feature; material: feces | place: Cameroon | collected 2013-10 ...
GGGCTCCGGAGTCGGGTCCGGCGTGGGCTCGGGCTGGGGCTTCTGCTTGCCCACCTCCACGATCTTGTCCCGGCTGTCGTAATTGCTCTCCGCCTCGAAATTGCTGGAGATCAGATTCCCGTTGCCGTCATACACATTCCGCCAGGTCTGCACGGTAAACCCGGTGATGGGATACTGGGTCACCCGCTCCGCGCCGGGAGCCAGATTGTCCACTTCCTTATAGATGGTTTTCCACGGGGTGGTGGACACGGTCTTGCTGGTGATCTTCACGAAGCTGCTGTCGGTTTTGGTGCCGAAAATCTTCACCGTGACGTTGTTGTTGTACCAATATGTCACGATCTTGATGGGATAGTCGGTGTTGTTCTGGATCACAAAGTCCAGATACGGCCAGAACACCGTGGCGTCGCATCCGGAGGGTACGTAGTCCTGGGCATACATGTGGCAGGCCCGGGACACGATCTTCAGGTTGGCCAGCAGGGCCGAATAGTACAGGGTGGACGACACCTGGCACACGCCGCCGCCATAGGAGGGCACGGCCTTGCCGCCCACATAGGCGGTGCCGATCTTGAACCCGGCCTCCTTGGTGGTGGGGCCCACGGCATTGTTATAGCTGAAGTTCTCGCCGCTGTTGACCACGGAGCCGCTGATGTTTCCGGCGGCCTTGCGGACGTTGAAAATCCGGTCGCTGGTGCCGGAGACATAGGAGGTGTACTGCCCCAGCACGTCCCGGAACAGCACCTTTTCCAGCCCCGCCTTGGTAACGGTGGGATAGGTGATCCGGGCGGGGATCACGAGCTCCTGCCCGGGCTGGGCCTGCTCCACCAGCTTTTCGGCCGCCGCCACGTCAAAGGTAACGCCCACGCGCCCCTCCACCACCTGACCGGTGGCCCGGTCATAGGAAGCGTTCTTGCCCTCACCGCCGATCTCCCGCTCCACTGCCGCCAGATCCAGGGCCTTGCCCTGGGTCACGGTGCTGACGCATTCGATGGGGTCCAGACACCGGGTGGTCACGGCCTGATGCAGGGCCCGGGCCAGCTTATCCCGGTCAATGGTGCGTCCGTCGGCGGGCTTGGTGACGTAGAAGCCGTCGCCCTTGCCCTCCTCCATACGGTATGCGCCGTCCACCGGGTCACGGCTCAGCTCCCGGCTCAGGCTCTCCGCCCGCTGGGACAGCTGCGCCGCGTCCAGATCCCACCGGACTGCCGCCTGAGTCTCCCCAAACCAGCTGCGGATCAGGTGATACCCGTTGACGAAGAAATTTCCCCCATGGGCCGCGTTCCAGGCGGCCTGAGCCGCCTCCTGCGGCGTAACGGATACCCCAAGCTCCGACAGACTCACCTGTCCGATGGTCTCCTCTCCCAGGGTCAGGTGGATGACCTCGCCGCTGCACGCATCGGCTCCGTCCCGCTGCCATTTATCCCGAACCTCCTGGGCGGTAAGTCCGCCCACGTCCACGCCCAGCACCCGGGTGCGGTGCAGGGTGGTCCTTCCCGCAGCGGCCGCGATGCACACCGCCAGGTATGCCGCCGCCAGAACGCCCACGGCGATACCCGCCGCCATCCCGGCGATCCGGCCCGCCGAACGGGTCCGCTTTTCCTTCTGCAAGGGCTTCTGGTCTGTCTTTTCCATCAGGGCCCCTCCTCATCATTCTGTTGCCGCGCTGTTGCGCGTTCGTATAGTATACTACATCTCCTTCCAAAAAAGGTTACAATCCGGTAACAATCACCAGTTCTTCAACACACTGTTGATTTATGTGCGGGCCCGCTTGGGGATCCGGATGGTCAGCAGGATCTCCTGCTCCGTGTCCCGCCGGTCCCACCCGGCGTCCACCCCGGCCTGACGCATCAGGTGCAGTCCCCGGTCCACGCTGTTGAGAAACAGCCGCACATCCTTGATGATGTAAGTGCTGCGCCCCCGGGGCGGCGTGGTCCGGTCCTCCTGCAGAAGCTTTTCCACATGGGCCTCCGCCTGGGCCACGTTCATCTGCCGCCGCACCATGTCCCCGGCGGCCCGGCGCTGGACCTCCGGGTCCTGGAGCCGCAGCAGCGCCCGGGCATGCCGCTCCGTCAGCCCGTTTTCCCGCAGAAGATTCCGCACATCCTCCGGCAGCCGCAGAAGCCGCAGCTTGTTGGCCACCGTGGGCTGGGCCCGGCCCAGGCGCCGGGCGGCCTCCTCCTGGCTGAGCCCATACCGGGAGATCAGCCGCGCAATGGCCGCCGCCTCCTCCCAGCAGTCCAGGTCCCGCCGCTGAAGATTTTCCATCAGAGCCAGCAGGGCGGAGTCCTCCTCGCCCACCTGGGCCACCAGACACGGCACCTCCCGCAGTCCGGCGATCCGGGCCGCCCGCAGCCGCCGCTCCCCGGCCACCAGCTCATACCCGTCTCCGGCCCGGCGAACCGTCAGCGGCTGTAAAATGCCGCAGGAGCGGATGCTGGCGGCCAGCTCCGCCAGTCCCACCTCGTCAAAGCCCTGCCGAGGCTGCTGGGGATTGGGCCGGATGCGGCCCAGGGGGATGTACTGGACCCGTGTGGACAGAAATTCACCCTTTCGCTGCAATTTCATGGCGCTCGCCCTCCTTTTCCCCCATTTTATCCGTCCCGGGCGGCAAAAAAGGCCGCACTCTGTCGGGAAATCAAAATTTCCCCGCTTGCGCCCCGGACTGCCCCTCCCGCGTGTACATCCACCCTCAGCAGCGGAAAAAATGCTTGCCATCCGGGTCCCCGGGGGGTACAATAGCACCAATCAGAAAACAGGAGGCGCATTCCTATGGAGTTTAACCCGCAGAAGCAGCTGGCAGGCCTGCTGGAGTGGATGGACCAGCAGATGGCCCTGTGCCATGGCAAGACCGCCGTCATCGGCATTTCCGGCGGCAAGGACAGCAGCACCGTGGCGGCGCTGGCAGTGGCCGCCTACGGCCGCGAGAACGTGTACGGCGTCCTGATGCCCAACGGCGTCCAGCCGGATATCGACTATTCCCAGGCCCTGGTGGAGCACCTGAACATTCCCCACTGCACCATCAATATCCACGACGCCGTCCAGGGCGTCCTTCACGAGATGGAGCAGGCGGGCCTGGAGCCCAGCCGCCAGACCCGGGTGAACCTGCCCTCCCGCATCCGCATGGCCACTCTGTACGCCGTGGCCCAGACCGTGCCCGACGGCATCGTCATCAACACCAGCAACCTCTCCGAGGACTGGGTAGGCTACTGCACCATTTACGGTGACTCCGCCGGGGCCTTCTCCCCCCTGGGCATGTACACCACCGAGGAGGTCATTGCCCTGGGCCGGGTCCTGGGCCTGCCGGAGAAGTTCCTGGTAAAGGCCCCCTCCGACGGCCTCACCGGCCTCACCGACGAGGACAACCTGGGCTTTACCTATCACGCCGTCAACGAATACGTTCGCCGGGGCGTCTGCGACCCGGCCATCCGGGCCCAGATCGACCAGAAGCACCGCGTCAGCCGCTTCAAATTCCAGACTCTGCCGGTGTATCACAACGGTTTGCCCATGGCCCTTACCGACGAGACGGATTACTACAAATAAGTGCCAAACACCCCGGAGCAGCGCTCCGGGGTGTTTCAGCCTGTCAAAAAGGATTTTTGACAGGCTGAAAAGCATTTTCAAAACTTTCATAAAAGTTCTGAAAATGCGGTGATTGAAAACGAAAGACACCCCTGATGGGTTTCTTTCGTAACTATCTTCCTTTCCGAAGGCGGAGGCAATCCGCCCTTTTTTGACAAGCTCAAACACCCCGGAGCAGCGCTCCGGGGTGTTTGCATTGGTCTTTATTTGCTGCGGATGAACAGCACCCCCAGGGTGCCGGGGCCGCAGTGTGAGGTGACGGTGGACCCTGCGGTGGTCTCGATGATCTCCTCAAAATCGGGACACAGCTCCAGGAGCTTCTGCCGCACCGCCTCCACCGCCTCCGGGGCGCAGCGGGTATGGGTAATGAACACCCGGTGCCTGTTGATATCATCCCGTCCCTGGAGCCGGTCCTGGGTGTATTGCAGCATCACCTTGTCAATGGGGCCGCGATACTTTTTGCCTGGGGTCATCTTGCCGTCCTTCACCTCGATGCAGGGCTTCAGCTTCAGCAGATTGCCGCCGAAAGCGCTGAGGGCCGAGCACCGTCCACCCTTGTACAGATAGTCCAGCCGGTCAATAACAAAGCTGGCCTCCACCCGGGGAGCCAGGTCCGTGCAGGCCCTCTGAATTTCCTCCGCCGTATGTCCGGCCGCCGCCAGCTCCGCGCCGTGGAGCACCAGGAGCCCCTGGCCCGTGGACAGGTTCCGGGAATCCACCACATATACGTCGCCGACGTCCGCCGCCGCCATGCAGGCGTTCTGATACGAGCTGGAAAAGTCGCTGCTGATGCAGAAGTGCACGACGCTGTACCCCTGCTGGTGCCAGGACCGGAACTCCCGGACATAGTCGAACACATTGACGGCGCTGGTCCGGGGCAGCTGGCCGCTGGCGTCCACATAGTCATAAATGGTCTCCGGCGTGATCTCCACGCCGTCATGCCCCACCTGATCGCCGCAGTGCACCGACAGGGGCGTGATGGCAATGTCGTACCGTTCGATCAGCTCCGGCGACAGGTCGCAGGTGCTGTCCGAAATGATCTTTACCTTCATATCCTGTTTTTCTCCTTGTATAAGCCCCGGGCCCGGCCCGGCGGCGGTTTCTGCAAGATGACAAAAACTTCCCCTATGCGCCGCTTCACAAAACGACGCTTATGGTATTATACCGGATATCCTCTCTCCGCGCAAGAAAAACTTGCCATTTCTCCCAAAAAAAGCACGGCAATTCCCATAGAATTGCCGTGCTTTTCTGATTTTATTCCTCAAACAGACTGGCCTGGTAGGGCAGCCCCCCTTTGCCGATGTTCCGGCGCTGGGCGGCATTTTCCTCCGCCAGGGCGTCGGCAATGGCCATTTTTCGGATGATATTGCGGACGGTGGCGTCCAGGTCGGTGCCCGCCCGATAGTCGGCAGGGAAGATGAAATCCACCCGCCCCTTGGCCAGCAGGTCCTCCACGCCCTGGCGGTTCTCCTGCTGGTACACGGCAATGGCCTGGCCGCCATAGGCCCGCATCATTTTCATGCACGGCACATCAGACAGGCCGTCCCCCACATAGATCATGTTGGTAAACGGCACCCGCTTGCTGTCGTCGGGCATGGAGTCATTGAGGGTCTTGTCGTCGGACACATCCAGCACGCCCTTATTGATGCGATAGACGAACTGGGTCTTGTTGGTGAAGTTTACGTCCAGCTTGGGCCACGAGGCCAGCCCGTCCCCATCATAGAAAAACTCACAGGCGTAGATCTCCCGGAACTCCTGGGCGATGCCGCTGCCCTCGATGATCTCCCGCAGGCCGGAGGAGATGACATAGTGCTCCACCTGCACCCCCTGGCTGCGTCCAAATTCATTGATGCGCCCGAACCAATCGGCCACCCCGGGAAACAGCTCCATCCCGTGACCGCACCGCACCAGGAAATCCCGATCCAGCCGGATGTTCTGGGCCCGGCATTCGGCGATCATGGTGTACATGTACGCCAGCAGCCCGTCCATGCGGTTCTCCCGGCCAAAGTCATTGGCCTTCCTCCAGAATTCTGCCGGAGTATAGCCCAGCGCCGGGATAAATGCATAGTCCTCCATGTCCGTGGTGCACAGAGTCTTGTCAAAGTCATACAGCAGCGCCACAATAGGCGTCATACCGCCACCTCCTTGCGTATAGGGCAAAAGCGGCCCCCAGGGGCCGCTTTTTGCATTTCATATCAGCGTCTGTCGCCGCCGTTGTAGTTGCGGCCAAACTGCAGGTCCTCCAGGTTCAGCTTAAAGTCCAGGGGAAAGGGGGAATCCTCCTCTTTCTTCTCCTGGGGCTTTTCCACCGGCTGAGGCTCCGGGTCGGGCTGCTGCTCCTGCGAAGGCTCCTCCTGAGAAGCAGGCTCCGCATCCGTCGCAGCCTCCGCCACAGGCACGGCGTTCTCCTGGGGGGCAGGCAGGGCCACGGCCTCGCTCTGCTCCTCCTGCTCCGGCGCATTCCGCTCCGGCAAAGCATCCAGAAACGCCATCTGCTGGGCGCACAGCTCCCGGCTGCGCTGGATAAAGCTCTCCGTCTCGCTTTGGGCCGCAGCCAGCTTCTCCCAGGAATCCCGGATCTCCTGCTGGAGCTGCCGGGCCTGGATCTCGGCCTCGCCCCGGGCCTCGATCAGGATCCGCTGCGCCTCCGCCTGGGCGTTGGAAATGGTCTTTTCCTTTTCCGCGTGGGCCTCGGCGATGGACTTGTCCCTTTCAGCCTGGGCCTCGGCCACCATCTGGGCCGCCATTTTCTGGGCCGCCAGCAGGGTAGACCGCATGGCGTCCTCGGTGGCGCGGTATTCCTCCACCTTCTCGGCCAACACCTTCAGCTTGGCCTTCAGGGTGGTATTGTCCTTATACAGCGCGGTATAATCCTCCGTCAGGCCGTCCAGAAATTCGTCCACAGCCGTCATACTGTAGCCGCTGCTCAGGCCGGACGATTTGGGAAAGGTTTTCTCGGAAACTTCCTGGGGTGTGTACATGATCTATCCCTCCGTTTTTTGCTGTATCGGTCCGTCACATGTACAGGCCGCTGTTTTCCAACTCGTCGATCAGGTCGCCCATAAGATCCACGGAATAGGGCGTGGCGATATAGGTCTTGGCGGCCACGCGCTTGACCTTGCCGCCGGTAGCATAGGCCACGCCGGACACGAAGTCCAGCAGCCGCCGGGCGGTATCGGGGTCGGTGTTCTCCATATTCACCACCACGGTGCGCTTTTCCAGCAGATGATCGGCAATGGCCGTGGCGTCCTCGTCATACTTCGAGGGCTTCACCAGCACCACCTTCAGCTGGGTAGTGGCATGGATGTTCACCACCTTGCTGCGGCGCTCCTCATCCCGGCGCTCCTCCCGCCGGTCGTCCCGGCGGGGACGATCCTGGTAATCGTCCTCCTGATATTCCACCGGTTCATCCTCGTCGTCATAGGGATGGATAAACTTCTTGAACTCGTCCTTCAGGCTCATGTGCTTCCCTCCGCTCTTTATTTTGTATAGTCCCGTGCGCCGAAAATCGCCGTGCCCACCCGGATCATGTTGCTGCCGCACCGGATGGCGTCGGCAAAATCGCCGCTCATGCCCATTGACAGATATTCCATCTTATTATCGTATATTTTTGCATTGATGTCAACATAAAGCCACCGCATTTTCTCGAAATATGCCAGATTTCCGTGGGGCTCCATGGCCACCGGAGGGATGGTCATCAGTCCCCGGACCCGGACATGAGGCATGGCCAGAGCCGCTTCCGCCGCGGCGGCGATATCCTCCGGCGCAAAGCCGCTTTTGGCCGCCTCCCCGCCGATGTTCACCTCCAGCAGGATATCCTGGCAGAGCTCCAGCCTTCCGGCGGCCTTTTCGATCTCCTGCAGCAGCTCCGTGCTGCCCACAGACTGGATCAGATCGGCCTTGCCCACCACCTGGCGCACCTTGTTGCGCTGGAGATGGCCGATAAAGTGCAGGGGGCGGCCGGCGTAGGCGTTTTCCGCCAGCTTGGCGGTCATCTCCTGCACCCGGTTTTCGCCCAGGGCGTCGATCCCGGCGGCAATGGCCTCCTGGCAGGCGGCGGCATCGTTCATTTTGCTGGCGCCCACCAGGATAACGTCGGCGCCGGTGCGCCCCGTTTCCCGGGCCGCCTGGTCCATCTGCTGCCGGACGGCGGCAATATTCTCCGCAATAGACATAGTGAAAGCCTCCCTTTCCGCGGTCAATCTTCTTTCAATATCTGTGTGCCGTCCAGGGTCACGCCGGTCATGATGACCTCGTCGCCGGGACGGAGCGTTGACAGTCCTTCGGTGTTCTGAGGCACGGACACCAGCACATAGTCGTCCCCCTGATACACCATTTCCACAGGCTTGAACTGGGGGAAGCTGCCCTGAACGCAGTATACGCCCAGCTTTCCGTTGTCGCTCTGCCGCAGGCACACGGAGGGCAGACGCAGCCCCGTATAGCTGTGCAGCACGATCTGCGCCGTCTGGTGCCGCAGCTGAGTGGTCTCCGCCAGATATTCCCGGCAGGACAGCACCACCACGCACCGGCCGTTTTCCGCCGGGCCCACGGAATGCACCGCGGCGGCAATGTCGTCGGTGACGCCCTTGGTCAGTCGCAGAGATACGCTGCCGCAGGCGGCAATGCGCTGGGCCTCCTCCTCCGCCACGGCGGCGGCATAGTACCAGGTATTGCTATAAATCAGCTTGCCCACGTTGGCGGTATTCTCCCCGGGGGCCAGGCTGTCCAGGGCGCTGGGAGTCAAGTCCCCCAGGCCCGCCGGGGTCAACACGGACTCATACCCGTCGCACACGGCGGAATACGTCCCCGCCCGGGGAGCGGTGATATCCGTGGCCCCGGTAAGGCCCGCCTGCAAGGAGTCGATCTCGTCCTGCACCGCGGCGATCTCCGTTTTGATCTCCTGGCTGGAGGTATAGGCCCGGCTGCGCTTGACAATGGCGGCCTTCAGCTGGGACAGGTCGCCGGAGGCGGCGGTATAGTCCCCGCCGGTGAGATTCTTCCGCAGGGTCATGATTTCGTCGGAAATGGAGCCGTCCAGCTTCAGGGCGGCGTCGGGGTTCAGATAGGAGGACAGGGCGTATTCCAGCTGCTCCAGCTGCAGGCGCTTGGCCTGGATCTGGGCCACGGCCTCCAGGGCCCCGGGGCTGTCATAGGCGGTAGCGATGACCTGGCCCTTTCCCACCTTTTCCCCCTCGTCCCGGGTATGGCTCAGGGTCCCGGCCTCGGAGCGGAAGGCTTCCTCCTCCCGCACCAGCCAGCCGGAGGCCTCCACGGATTCCTCCGTGGTGCTGGTATACACCCGGGTGGTGGCGTAGGGGTTCGTCAGATACCGCACCCCCTGGACCAGAAAATAGAACACCACCGCCGCCGCCAGGGCAATGGACAGAATTTTGAATGCGCGGGTGGACTTCATGGCGTAACCTCCTTTGGTGGCCGGGTGATGGTGTTGGGGCGCTGCCGTGCGCCGGGGCATGTCTCAAAAAATCTCCGTGCCCAAGGCTTTGCCCGCGGCAAAGCGCTTGTGCGCCCTGTCGGGCGGCGGCGCTATTGCGCCTCCGACGGCAAGCCCGGGTCGTTTAATGGCACCGGATGAACCGGAATGATGGTGGATATTGCATGCTTGTAAATCACCTGCTGCTTGTTGCCCAGGCGCCGCAGATGCGGCGTCTGGGGCCCCGTGATTTTATCCCGCACGGACGGAGTGAATCCGCCCGTGCCCAAGGCTTTGCCTGCGGCAAAGCGCTTGTGCGCCCCGTCGGGCGGCGGCGCTATTGCGCCTCCGACGGCAAGCCCGGGTCGTTCAATGGCACCGGATGAACCGGAATGATGGTGGATATTGCGTGCTTGTAAATCACCTGCTGCTTGCCATCGGTGTCCAGCACCACGGTGAAGCTGTCAAAGCCGGTGACGCTGCCCCGCAGCTGAAAGCCGTTCATCAGAAATACGGTAACGGGCAGGCTCTGCTTGCGGACCTTGGTCAGGAAAATGTCCTGAAGATTGTTTTTCTGCATAACGAATGCTCCTTTTCTCTTTGTGCGGACGGCTGTCCGCCTGCCCTTATCCTAAGCCATGGGCTGTGAGAAAATCTGTCGCATTCTGTAAAGCCGCCGGGAAATCCGGCTCCCGGTCCCAGAGGATCCAGTGGATGTCCGGGTTGCGCCGCAGCCAGGTCAGCTGCCGCTTGGCGTACTGGCGGGAGCGGAGCTTGACCTCCTCCACCGCCTGGTCCGTGGTGGCCGCGCCGTCGGCCACCGCCAGAAACTGCTTGTAGCCGATGGCCTGCAGGGCCGTGGCATCCCGGGGCAGGCCGCTGTCCAGAAGGTCCTGCACCTCCTGCAAAAGCCCCTGGCGGACCATGTCGTCCACCCGCCGGTCGATGCGCTGGCGCAGGTCCTCCCGGTTCCGGAAGCTCAGCCCGATATACACCGCCTCGTACCGGTCCGGACGCTGCCGTCCCCGCCTGTCCCGCAGGGACATGGGCTCCCCGGTCTGCTCATAGATCTCCAGCGCCCGGAGAATGCGCTTTTCATCCCGCAGGTGCAGCCGTCCGGCGGTTTCCGGGTCCACGGTCCGCAGCCGCTCCAGCAGCGCCTCCGGCCCCTGCTCCCGCAGCTCCCGCTGGAGCCGCAGCCGTACCTCGCCGCCCTGGCTGCCGGGGGCGAAGTCGTCACCCCGGATCAGGGCGTCCAGATACAGCCCCGTGCCTCCGGCCAGCACCGGCAGCCGGCCCCGGGCCAGAATGTCCCGGATGCAGCCGTCCGCCGCCTGGCAGAACCGGGCCACGGACCAGCTTTCCGCCGGATCCGCCACGGCGATCATATGATGGGGCACCCCCTCCATCTCCGCCGCCGTGGGGGCGGCGGTGCCGATGGTCATGCCCCGGTAGATCTGCATGGAGTCCACGGATACCACCTCGCCGCCGAAGCGGCGGGCCAGAGCCACGGCCATTTTCGTTTTTCCGCTGGCGGTGGGACCCACCACGCACAGGACCCTGGGGGCCATAGGCCGCTCCTTTCCAGGCGTCACGCCCGCTTGAACATTTTTTCCACCTGGTATTTGCTCAGCCGCACCGCCACCGGGCGGCCATGGGGGCAATACTGAATTTCCCCGGACTGGACCTTGTCCACCAGACGCCGCAGCTCGGCGGGGTCCGTGTGCATCCCGGCCTTGATGGCGGATTTGCAGGCCATGGTCTGCAATAGGCTGTCCCGGGCTGCGTCCGGGTCCGCCCGGTTCAGCCGCAGGTCCTCCGCCAGCTCCTCCAGGGCTCCGGTGGGGTCGTCTACCCCGGCGGGCACCCCCCGCACCAGCACCGCGCCGCCGAAATCCTCGCACCGGAACCCATACCGCTCCAGCAGCGGCAGCTGCTCCAGCACCGCCGCGCAGTCCTCCGGCGACAGCTCCACCGCCATGGGCTCCAGCAGTGTCTGGGACATGATGGGCTCCGTGGCGGCCTTCAGCGCGTCGAACCGCACCCGCTCGTGGGCAGCGTGCTTGTCGATGAGCCACACGTTCTCCTGCTCATCCTCGCAGATGATATACGTCCGCAGCACCTCGCCGGCAATGCGCCAGGGGACCTCATGCGGCGGCTCCAGGGTCACCTGCTCCGGCAGGGACACCGTCTCCTGTACCGGCTCCCGCACCGGCTCCGGCTTTGGGGCGGGCGGGGTAATGTGATAGCTGACGCCGGGGCGGCCGGTGGGCGCGGTAAAGGGCTTGCCCGCCTCCGGGGCCACGTCCCGCACCGCCATGGTCTGGGCCGGTCTTTCCTCCGGCTGCGCCGCAGGCCGGGACACCGGCGCGGCGGGACGGGCGGTATAGCTGCCCAGCGGGCGCTTCTCCGGCTCCGGCTTCTGCTGCTGCCGGAACTCCTGAGCCGTCATGGTCCGGTAGAAGGGCTTCTCCTCCTTTTCCGGGGCCTTGGGGCGAGCTGCCGCGTCCAGGGCATCCATGACGGTATAGTACACCGCATCGAAGGCGGTTTTATCCGATACGAATTTCACCACGGTCTTGGCCGGATGCACGTTCACGTCCACCCGGTCCTCCGGCAGGGTCAGATGCAGCACGCAGCCGGGGAACTTCCCCTTCAGCAGCCGGTTGCGGTATGCCTCCTCCAGGGCGGCGGACAGCAGCTGGCTCTTGACGAACCGTCCGTTGACGAAAAACAGCTGACGGCCCCGGGTGCCGTGGCCGTTCAGGGGCCGGGTCACATAGCCCGCCACCTGCACGTCGCCGCCGCAGCCCCGGACCTCCTCCAGACCCAGAGCAAAATCCCGGCCCATGGCCGCATAAACGGCGGACAGCAGCTGCCCGTCGCCGGGGGTATGGAGCACCTCGGCTCCATCCCGCAGCAGCTTGAAGGACACCTCCGGATGGCTCAGGGCCAGGTGCTGGACGATGCCGGACACGGCGGCCCCCTCGGCGCTGTCCTTCTTCATGAACTTCATCCGGGCGGGAGTGTTGTAAAACAGGTCCCGGACGCAGATGGTGGTGCCCTCCGGGCACCCGGTCTCCTCCACCTGCCCGGGCACGCCGCCCTCCAGATGCAGGGACGCCCCTGCCGGGGCCCCGGTCTGCCGGGTGAAGATATCCACCCGGGACACGGCGGAGATGGCGGCCAGCGCCTCGCCCCGGAAGCCCAGGGTACCGATGGCGGCCAGGTCCGCCGCCGTGCGCAGCTTGCTGGTGGCGTGGCGCAGAAACGCCGTGGGCAGCTGCTGGGGCGCGATGCCGCAGCCGTTGTCCGTAATGCGCAGATAGGTGAGGCCCCCGCGCTGGACCTCCGCCACAATGGCGGTGGCCCCGGCGTCCAGGGCGTTTTCCAGCAGCTCCTTGGCCACGCTGGCGGGCCGCTCCACCACCTCGCCGGCGGCGATCAGATCCGCCACATGCCGCGGCAGGCATTGAATATCAGGCATAGCGTTGTCCTTTCGTGTTACGTCAGCTTCTTTTTCAGTTCATACAGCAGCTGCAATGCCTCCAGAGGCGTCAGCGAGTCCACCTGGGTCCGGCGGAGCCGGTCGACGACCTGGCTCTCGGCCACGGCGGCAAAGGACACCTGGTCCTCCCGGGGAGCGGGGGCTGCCGCCGGGCGGCCGGACTCCTCCTCCAGCTGCCGGAGGATTTTTCTGGCCCGGGACACCACCGCGTCCGGCAGGCCCGCCAGCTTGGCCACCTCGATGCCGTAGCTGCGGTCCGCGCCGCCGGGGACGATCTTCCGCAGGAACACGATCTCCTCGCCCCGGGCCCGGACGGCGATGTTGTAGTTCTTCACGCCGGGGAGGGTGCCCTCCATGGCGGTAAGCTCGTGGTAATGGGTGGCAAACAGGGTCTTTGCCCCCAGGCGCTTGGGGTCGGCGCAGTATTCCAAAACCGCCCGTGCGATGCTCATACCGTCGAAGGTAGAGGTGCCCCGGCCGATCTCGTCCAGGATCAGCAGGCTCTTGTCCGTGGCGGCATGGAGGATGTCGCTGACCTCCGTCATCTCCACCATAAAGGTGGACTGCCCCGCCGACAGATCGTCGGAGGCCCCGATGCGGGTAAATACCCGGTCCACAATGCCCAGGCGGGCCGCCTTGGCCGGGACGAAGGACCCGATCTGGGCCATGAGCACCATCAGCGCCACCTGGCGCATATAGGTGGACTTGCCCGCCATGTTGGGGCCGGTGATGATGGACACCCGGTCCTCGCTGCGGCCCATATAGGTGTCGTTGGGCACAAACAGGGCGTCGGGCCGCATGGCCTCCACCACCGGGTGGCGTCCCTGGTGGATCTCGATAACGCCGGACTCGTCCACCGCCGGGCAGCAGTAGTTGTTCTTCACCGCCACCGCTGCCAGGGAGCACAGGCAGTCCGCCTCCGCCACGGCGGCGGCAGCCGCCTGGATCCGGGCCACATGGCCGCTCAGCTCCTGCCGCAGCCGGGTGAACAGCTCATATTCCAGGGCCGATACCCGGTCCGACGCGGACAGGATGTCGTGCTCCAGGTCCTTCAGCTCTTGGGTGATGTATCGCTCGCCGTTGACCAGGGTCTGCTTGCGGATGTATGTCTCGGGCACCTGGTCCTTGAAGGAGTTGGACACCTCGATGTAATAGCCGAATACCTTGTTGTACCCGATCTTCAGAGTACGGATGCCGGTTTTCTCCTTTTCGGCGGCCTCCATAGAGGCGATGATGCCCTTGCCGCCATGCAGAATGCCCCGCAGGCGGTCCACCTCCGGGTCGAAGCCCTCCCGGATGAACTCGCCCTCCCGGACGGAGAAGGGGGGATCGTCGCACAGGGTGCGGCCGATCAGGTCCGTCAGATCCTCCAGAGTGTCCAGCTGGGCCAGCTCCCCCAGGCGGCCCCGGTCAAAGGCCGACAGCAGCTCCTTCACATGGGGCAGCCGCGCCATGGCGTTTTTCAGGGCTACCACGTCCCGGCCCCCGGCGGTGCCGTATACAATGCGGCCCACCAGCCGCTCCATGTCGCCGATGCCGGACAGGGCCAGGGCCAGCTCCTCCCGCACCATGGTGTGGTCCACCAGCTGGCCCACGGCGGCGCTGCGGCGGGTGATGGCCGTAACGGACAGCAGGGGCCGCTCCAGCCAGCTGCGCAGCAGCCGCCCGCCCATGGGGGTTCGGGTCTTGTCCAGCACCCAGAGGAGGCTCCCCTTTTTCTCCTTGCTGCGCAGGGTCTCCGTCAGCTCCAGATTCCGCCGGGCCGTCAGGTCCAGCTCCATAAACTGCCCCTGCTGATAGTAATCCAGGTCGTCCACGTGGCGCAGGTCGGTTTTCTGCGTCTCGTGGAGATAGCCCAGCAGCGCCCCCAGCGACAAAACCGCGGCGGGGTTCCCCTTGGGCAGGCGTCCGGCGGCCTCGTCGCCGAACTGGGTGCGGACGGTCCTTTCCGCCTCCTGCAATTGAAAGCGTCCGGCGCTCAGCCGCTCCACATGGCAGTGGAGCTTATCCTGCAAAAGAGACAGCAGCGGCCCGCACTGGTATGCCGCCGGATTCACCACTGCCTCCGCCGGGGAAAACCGGCCCAGCTCGTTGAGCAGATGCTCCGCCCGGTCGGGCCCCTGAAAGGCGGTAACGTGGGTCTTGCCGGTGGAAATGTCGCACACGCTGAAGCCCGCGCAGGTGTCGTCCAGATACAGCCCCGCGCAGAAGTTGGACCGTCCCTCCTCCAGGCAGGCGGCGTCTATGACGGTGCCGGGGGTCACCACCCGGATAATGTCCCGGTCCACCAAGCCCTTGGCCGTGGCGGGGTCCTGGGTCTGCTCGCAGATGGCCACCTTGTAGCCCTTGGCAATAAGCCGGGCAATATAGGCGTCGGAGGCGTGATAGGGAATGCCGCACATGGGCACCTTTTCCTCAAAGGGCTTGTTCTTGTCCTTGTCCCTGGTGGTCAGGGTCAGGTCCAGCTCCTTGGACGCCTTCCGGGCGTCGTCGCCGAACATCTCGTAAAAATCCCCCAGCCGGAAAAACAGGATGGCGTCCTGATTCTGCTCCTTGATCTGCAAATATTGTTTCATCATGGGGGTCAGCTCCGCCATGGTTTCACCCGCGCTTTCTGCCGCATGTGCGGCGTATCTGTCGAATGGTAGTGGAAAACATTGTTGAAAAGTGCAAAACTTCGTTCAATAGGGGGAATTATTCCATCTCCCCGAACAGCGCCCAGGTGTTGCTGTCGGTGATCCTCACGTTCCGGTACTGGCCCAGGGCGTCCCTGCTGCCCACCAGGTGCACCAGCCGTCCCCCCGCCGTCCGGGCGGACAGGGGCCACCGGGCGTCGTCGGTCTCGCCGTCCACCAGCACCCGCAGGGTCCGGCCTACATACCGGGCATGAAGCCGGGCGGATATCTCGTTTTGCGTATTGCACAGCATATCGAACCATTTCTGCTTTTCCGCCCGGGGAACGGGGTCGTCCATTTTGGCCGCCGGCGTACCGGGCCGGGGGGAGAAGATGAAGGTAAACAGGGCGTCGAACTCCACCTGCCGCACCAGGTCCACGGTCTCCATGGCCTCGGCCTCCGTCTCGCAGGGGAAGCCGATGATCACATCGGAGGTCAGCACCAGGTCCGGCATGACCTTCCGGGCATAGCCGATCAGGTCCAGATATTTCGCCCGGTCATAGGGGCGGTTCATGGCCCGCAGCACCCGGTCGCAGCCGGACTGCACCGGCAGGTGCAGCTGGTGGGCCACATGGCGGCTTTGGGCCATGGTGTCGAACAGCTTATAGCTGGCGTCCTTGGGCTGGGACGACATAAAGCGGATCAGGTAGTCGCCGTCGATCTTGTCCAGCTCCCGCAGCAGGTCCGCAAAGTCCCAGGGCTCCGGCAGGTCCTTGCCGTAGGAGTTGACGTTCTGGCCCAGCAGGGTGATCTCCTTATACCCCTCCGCCGCCAGCTGGCGGACCTCCTCCACAATTTTCTCCGGGGAGCGGCTGCGCTCCCGGCCCCGGACGTAGGGGACGATGCAGTACGAGCAGAAGTTGTTGCACCCATACATGATGGACACCCACGCCCGAACCCGGCCCTCCCGGACCACGGGCATGCCCTCGGCAATGGAGCCGTGCTCGTTCTCCACGGAGAACACCCGGCCCCGGCGGGTATACACCCGGTACAGCAGCTCCGGGAACTTCCACAGGGCCTGGGGCCCGAACACCAGGTCCACATGGCGATAGCTCTCCCGGACCCTCCGGGCCACCTCCGGCCGCTGGGCCATGCAGCCGCACAGGCAGATGATCTGCTCCGGGTTCGCCTTTTTCGTGTGGGTCAGGGCGCCCAGGGTGCCGTAAACCCGCTTTTCCGCATGGTCCCGGATGGCGCAGGTATTCATGACCACAATGTCCGCCCGGGCCGGATCGTCGGTGAAATCGCACCCCATATCCCGCAGCATCCCCAGAATGTGCTGGCTGTCGGCCACGTTCTGCTGGCAGCCGAAGGTGTCCACCATCGCCAGAGGCGTCCGGCCCCGGGCCCGGTGGATATCGTGTATTTTCTCGGTAAACTCCCGCTGGCGGGCCATCTGCCCGTCGTCGAGAAGAACTTGCTTTCTGTCCAATGGAAACCTCCCAGCCGCCCGTTTTCGTAAAATAGGCGGCACTTTCCGAATTTAATAACTTATCATACCACATTTTTCTCTCCGTTACAAGGAAGGCCGCCGGGAAAAATGGCGAAAAATTTGTGTCCCCGGCGCTTTATCTTGCCCGAAGAATATGGTATACTGAAGAAAAATCGTCGAAAACGAGGATATCGCGCCATGAAAGACAACGAAAACAGACGGCTCATGCCCCAGGCGGAGGCCGACGGCATCATCGAGGGCCGGAACGCCGTGATCGAGGCCCTGCGGGCCGGAACGGCCATCGACAAAATTTACCTGGCCAAGGGTGAGACGGACAAGACCCTGGGCCACATTGCCTCCCGGGCCCGGGACGCCGGGGTTGTTGTGGTGGAGGCCGACCGGCGGAAGCTGGACGCCATGAGCCGCACCCACGCCCACCAGGGAGTCATCGCCCTGGCCGCCGTCCGGGAATACGTCAGCATCCAGAGCATTCTGGACAGCGCCGCCGCCAAGGGGGAGCCGCCCCTGCTGGTGGTGTGCGACGAGATCTCCGACCCCCACAATCTGGGGGCCATCCTCCGCACCGCCGAGTGCGCCGGGGCCCACGGGCTCATCATCCCCAAGCGCCGGTCCGCCGGCCTCACCGCCATCGTGGGCAAGACCTCCGCCGGAGCCGTCAGCTATCTGCCGGTAGCCCGGGTGGCCAACCTTACCTCCGCCCTGAAGGATCTGAAAAAACAGGGCGTATGGATCTTCGGCACCGCCGCCGGGGCCTCCACGGACCTGTACAGCGCCGACCTGAAGGGTCCCGCGGCCATCGTCATCGGTTCCGAGGGCGACGGCATGAGCCGCCTGGTGGCGGAAAACTGCGATTTTTTGGTCAGCATCCCCATGAAGGGGCACATTTCCTCCCTGAACGCATCGGCGGCCGCAGCCATTCTGCTGTATGAGGCCGTGCGCCAGCGCCGGGGATAACAGCAAGGAGCTTCTATGAGTAAGCAAGACATGCGGCCCACGCCGCCGGAGGAGCACTATACCGTAGACGAGATACTGGAGGAGTTTGGCTCCGGTGCGCCTGCGGAGGAGCCCTCCCCCATGCCGGACCCGGCCCCGGAGTCCATACCGGGCCCGGCCCCGGAGCCTCAGCCGGAGCCGGAAAGCGAACCGAAAGCCGGACCGGAGCCCGTTTCCGAGCCGGAATACCGCCCGGACGACACGCCCCCTCCCCCCCGGGAGAATCCCCTGGACAAGCTGCGCCGCCGGATACAGGCCCGGCAGGAGGACCCCGACGAGCCCGGCCTGGAGCCGGAGGAGGACGACGAGGACGCCGTTCTGCCGGAACGGACGCCTCTGAAGCAGCGTCTGTCCGCCGCCGTTCAGTGGGTCCGGGACCGCATTCCCGCCCGGGATCTGGAGGAGCCTACGGACGCCCCGGAGGAACCGCCGGAGCCGGAGCCCACCATGGACGACGCCGCCCGGGAGGCCAAATGGCAGTGCGCCCGGACCCACCGGCAGCGCATGCTGCTGGCCCTGCCCGCCCTGCTGACGGTCATCGTGGCCGTTATTGACGGCCTGGATGTGCTGTCCCAGGGGTGGTACGATCATGTGTGGCTGCGCTGCGGCATCCCGGCAGGGCTGCTGATCCTGTGCCTGCTGCTGTGCCCCCACCTGTGGCAGGAGGCATGGGAGCATCTGCGCCATGGCCGGGTCACCGCCCCGGCGGCGGCGCTGCTGTGCGGCCTGGTGGCCCTGGCGGACAGCGCCTGGTGCCTGTTTCTGGGAAATTGTCCGAATTTGCCCTTTGCCGCCCCGGCGGCGGCGCTGCTGTATCTGTGCGTCTGCGGTCAATACCGTGCCGCCCGTGCCCGGTACGACAGCTTCCGCCTGGCCCAGCTGGGCGGCGTTCCCCCGTATGTGGCCTCCGTCACCGCCGCCGGCGCCTGCAAGCAGCAGGGCCGTCTGGAGGGCTTTTACCGTCTGTGGCAGTCTCCGGACCCTGCCGCCCGCTGGCAGCCCATCCTGACGCCGCTGTATCTGGCCCTGGCCACGGTGCTGGCCCTGGTGGCGGCGCTGGCCGGCCATCAGATGAACCGTTTTCTCTGGCTGTGGTCGGCGCTGCTGTCGGCCACGGTGCCTCTGTCCCTGCCTCTGTCCGGGACGCTGCCCCTGTCCCTGCTGTGCCGCCGCCTGCACAAAAGCGGCTGCGCCGTGGCAGGCTGGAAGGGTGCCCGGGCCATCTCCGCCGCCCGCCGGGTGGTGGTAACGGATGAGGACCTGTTCCCCGCCGGGGTCCTGTCCCTGCAAAAGAAGGGGAAAGAGGGCCCCGCCTCCGCCCCGGTGGGCACGGTGGAGCTCAACGGTCTGAAGGTATACGGCGAGGAGATCAACCAGGCTCTGGCCTATGCCGAGGCTCTGTGCCGTGCCGCCGGCAGTCAGCTGACCCCTCTGTTCCAGCAGCTGATGGACGGTCAGGTCAGCTTCCGCTATGACGCCCACGATCTCCACTATTACGAGGACGGCGGCGTAGACTGCACCATCCGCGGGGCCACCGTGGCCATGGGCAGTGCCTATTTCATGAAAAAGCGCCGGATCACCCTGCCCCATGACCTGAAAATGGACACCGGCGTCTTTATGTCGGTGGACGGCAGGCTGGCCGCCATCTTCGTGGTGAAGTACCTGCCCTCCCGGAACGTGGAGTGGGCCCTGCGGGCCCTGCGCCGCAACCGGGTCACGCCGGTGCTGGCCACCCGGGGCGTCAACATCACCCCCAACATGCTCAAGCGGAAATTCCGGCTCAACGCCCGGCCCATCTATCCCGGGGTCGCCACCCGCCTGGCCCTGGCGGACTTTACCGGCCAGCGTGGGGAGGCCCCCAATGCCATCATCTACCGGGACGGTCTGCTGCCCATGGCGGAAACCGTCATCGGCAGCCAGCGCATGTGTCAGGCGGTGCGCTGGTCCACGGCGCTCGGCTGGATCGGCGGGCTGTGCGGCCTGGTGCTGTCGTACTATCTCACCACGGCCGGTGATTTTGCGGCCCTGTCGCCGCTGTACATGTTGGCATTTCTGGTGCTGCTGCTGCTTCCCACCCTGCTGCTGTCGGGCCTGGTGAAATATTATTGATCCCCTGATGAAAAAGCTCCCTGTCTCGCATAAGACAGGGAGCTTTCAGCTTGTCAAAAACTTTTTTGGCAAGCTGAAAGCCCCGGGCGTGGCCCGGGGCTTTCTTTATTCGTTCGGTCAGCGGTGGTCGCGGTAGACGGGACACTTCTTGTATTCCTCGCCGTAGTCGGGGTTGCAGGTGTACTTCACCTGGGGGTCGTTGGTGGCAAACCGCTTGCCGCACAGCTTGCAGACATACTCGTCGTTGTCATAGCTGCTGAGAAACCCCTTGCTGATGTAGTCCAGATAGTAGCAGCGCGCCATGTTGTGATCCTCCTTGTTATTTATGATCCCGCGCGGGGGTCTTACCAGTGGTTGGTGGCCTTGAGACGCAGCAGAACGTGATTGGAGGTATAGCGAGTGACAGGGACCCACTCATGGTTATCGTTGTAGCGGTGATCAGCATCATGTCTATGGTCGTCATGTACTTCATACTGCTCATGCAATATGCGGTTGATGGCATTTCCGAGAGCTACCTTCGATCCGAATAGTAGATGATAGTCTGTGTTTGTGGGTATGAAGCATGAAGGCTCAAAAAACGGCACCCGGTTAGTGGCAAAATCGAAGGTTCTCATCTGGCCATTGGTGCGGCCGGTGACATGGTTGTTATAAATGGTGATCTCCTCCGGCAGACGGCCGGTTCCGTCACTGATGGCCTCGATGATCTTCCGGGTCAGGGGGCTGTCGGCGTACTTATCCTCCAGCTCCTTTTGCCTTGCAAGCGCCGCCTGCTTTTTTGCATCTTCCTTCCGTTTTTCTTCTTTCAGTCGTGCTTGATTGCGTTTCTCCTGTCGCTTGTGCTTTATTGGTTCGGCAGCAATAATCCACACAAGGTAGACCGCCGCCAGAATCACCGAAACCAATCCGTTGCCGTCTGTCACCTTCCAGCCCACCCAAAACAATGCGCCTGCCGTCAGCAGCCAGAAGAAGAACTTCCAAAATCCTTCCCTTTCGTGTCCAATAATACCGGTGATAATCCAGACGCTCACGAACATTGTATACCAAGTAATGGTTGTTTCCATTATCGTCTTTTCCCTCTCTTTCTACTCACCACAGTACTTTTCTTTATTATAACTACTCAAAATAGCTATGTCAAGAAAATATCCTGTTAAACCGGGCGATAATGTCAAATCCATATAGTACAATTATCAAAAAACTTGGAGGTGGCCCATGGAAAAAGAGGAATTTGCCCGGCGGGTGTCGCAGCTGCGGCAGGCCAAGGGCGTGTCAGCCCGGGACATGAGCCTTTCCCTGGGCCAGAGTGCCGGGTATATCAACAACATCGAAAACGGCGTGAACCTGCCGTCCATGTCCATGTTCTTCTACATCTGCGACTATCTGGGCGTAACACCGGAGGAGTTCTTTGCTGCGGAGCTGACCGACCCGGTGCGTCTGCGGACGCTGACCGGCTCCCTGCGGCGGCTCAGCAGCCGCCAGCTGGAGCTGCTGGCCCAACTGGTCCAGGAAATGAAATAACCCCATCCCCTCCCGCCGATCGGGAAGAGGATGGGGTCGCTTTTTGTCGTTTCCCGCTTTCAACACCCCCCAGAGGACAGCGTCCCCGGCGCCCCGCGCACAGGGCGGCGCCCAGGGCGGGCAGGGATCACACGTCCCCTATATGGTGTACACAAACGGGTCCGAGGGATTCTTCATCACCGGGGCCGGAGTGGCGGCGGCCACCCGGGTGCCGCTGCGGACGGAGTGGGTCAAAAACACGTTGCCTCCCACCACGGAGCCGTCGCCGATGTCCGTCTCACCCCCCAGAATAGACGCGCCGGAATAGATGGTCACGTCGTCCCCCACGGTGGGATGGCGCTTCCCCGGCAGGGACGCGTGCCCCGCCCGGGGCGACATGGCCCCCAGGGTCACGCCCTGATACAGCTTCACGTTCCGGCCGATCACCGTGGTCTCGCCCACCACGATGCCGGTGCCGTGATCGATAAAGAAGTGGGGCCCGATGGACGCGCCGGGGTGGATATCGATGCCCGTGCGGCTGTGGGCATATTCGGCCATGATCCGGGGGATCATGGGCACCCGCTGGCAGTACAGCAGGTGGGCAATGCGATAGACAAAGATGGCGAACAGGCCCGGATAGGCAAAGATGATCTCCTCCCGGGACGCAGCGGCGGGATCGGACTCAAACGTAGCGTCCAGGTCCTCCAGCAGCAGCCGCTGCACCCGGGGCAGCCGGCGCACAAACTCCCGGGTGATCTCCTCCGCCCGCTGCACCTGGTCCTCCGGCAGGGCCAGCCGCAGCTGGGCCGTCAGCTTTTCGGAAATGCGCTCCAGCAGCAGGGCGGCATAGTTCTCCGGAGCCAGGGACATCAGCGCCGGGTCCCCGAAATAGGCGGGGAACAGCAGGCGGCGCACCTCCTTGACCAGGTCGATAACCGCCCGGCGGTCCGGCAGGCGCAGGCCGCTGCCGTACAGGGGCGTGGCGCTCTCCGTCAGGGTGCGGCCCATGGCCGCGGCGGCTTCTTGAATGTGTTGGGGATACATAAACAGGCTTCCTTTCGGCATGTGGAACATAAAAGCGGCAGGGCATGCAGGATGCATGCTCTGCCGCTGCTAATACGCGCTTTTCCCGGGCAATTCAATCCCGGGCTTTCTGGGCAAACCATGCATGACCGTTCCGGGCATGACAACAGCAGGCCACGGTACAGATGGCCCGGCAGCTGTTGACGGAAACGGTTCTGCTCATGCGGTTTGCTCCTTTTCGGTGTCTGCTTTTATTATATGCCCCGCCGGGCCCTGCGTCCATTGTCATTTTGGACAAAATGCGGATTTATTCTTCCCGCACCCGGTGGTACAGGGTCCCGCAGGCGGGCTCCACTCCCTTGACGGCGAACAGCTCCTCCACCGTGACGAACTGCACCCCCCTGGGCTGCAAGCGGTCCACGATCTCCAGGGCCGCCGTGACGCTGGTGGCGTAGCAGTCGTGGAGCAGGAGAATGTCCCCGTCTCCCGCCCGCCGCAGAACAATGTCCAGGATGCTGTCCACGTCCCGGCTTTTCCAGTCCTCCGTGTCCACGGACCAGCAGATGACCGGAGTCCCCAGGGCGCAAAGCTCCCGGTCCGATAGGAAGCCGTAGGGGGGCCGCAGCCAGTAGCTCCCGTCCCCCAGCACCTGCCGCAGGGCCCGGTCGCATTTTTCCAGGTCCGCCAGGGCGTCGGCGGTGGACAGCTCCGTCAGTGCCCTGTGGCTGAAGGAGTGGCTGCCGATCTGGTGGCCCTCCTGCCGGATACGCCGCACCAGGTCCTCCCGGCCTTCGATCTGACTGCCCACCAGAAAGAACGTGGCCCTGGCCCCCCGCCGTGAAAGTCCCTCCAGCAGCCGGGGCGTCCAGGCAGGGGATGGGCCGTCGTCAAAGGTCAGGGCCATGTAAACCGGCTCTCCCGCCGGTTCTGCCGGCTCCGCCGCCGGTTCCGCCGCCGGGGCGCACCCGGTCAGCAGCAGCGCCGCCAGCAGCGCCGCCGCTATCCGCCGCCTCATACCGGTCCCTCCACCGCCACCGCCTGCATCCCCAGCTCCCGGTGCCGCTGCCACACCGTCTCCCTGGGATAGCGCACCACGCCCCGGTCCTCCCAGGGGTCGCAGCAGATATAGTGCTCCCGGTCATATCCCGACAGCACCACGCAGTGCTCGTTGGAGATCCACATGAAGGGCTGGCCCTCCGGCTCCGTCCGGTACCAGGGGCCGTTGACGGTGGGGCGCAGGTCAATGCTGATCCAGATCAGCACCGGAATCCCCCGGTCGATATACCGGCGGCATAGATAGCCAAGCTCCGCTCCGGTCTCGTTTCTGACCCGGTAAATCCCGGCTTTGTCCCGGGCCAAACCGGCCAAAAAGCGGGACATCCCGCTTTTTATCGCCGGGGCCCAGCAGCCCAGGGCATCCGGGTCGTGAGGGTCCCCCACAAAGGCCCGGCGGGGGTCCGGCCCATGCCAGACGCCGCCGGTATCCCGGTAAAACGGGGCCGAGGGCAGATGGTCCCGGGCAAAATCCTCCGCCGTCACGGAAAAGCCCAGGTATTGCAGCGCCATGGCGGCGCTGACGCTTTCGCAGCCGGTGGGCAGGCTATGCCCCTGGCCGATAAAGGGCACCGGAAGCTGCTTCATGCCGCCCCCTCCCGCCGCCGGGACAGCCGGTGGAAGAAAAATACCTGCCCCACCACCAGGGCCGCCCCCGCAGCCAGCGGAAGCCAGGGCTCTCCCAGCACCGCCGCCAGCAGATAGCAGACCGCACAGTCGGCGCCGACCGCCAGGCCGTACCACAGCTGGGTGGTAACATGGGCCATGTGATCGCACCCGGCGCCGGTGGAGCTCATGATGGTGGTGTCGGAAATAGGGGAGCAGTGGTCGCCCATAACGGCCCCGGCGCACACCGCCGCCACCGCCGCCGGCAGCAGGGAACTGCCGGCAAACACCGGCACCGCCACGGGAATGAGAATGCCCATGGTGCCCCAGCTGGTGCCGGTGGCAAAGGCCAGCAGCCCGCCCACCAGAAACAGCACCAGCGGGAACAGGGCCGTCAAGGTCTCACGCCCGGCAAACAGCCCCTGGACAAAGGCCGCCGCATCCAGCCGGGCGGCAAAGGATTTCAGCCCCCAGGCAAAGGTCAGCACCAGCAGCGCCGGGGTCATAAGCTTGAAGCCATCCAGAAAGCCCTCCACATAGCCGGAAAACGTCACCACACCCCGGGGAATATATAAAACCGCCATCACCAGCAGCGTTACCGCGCAGCCGAAGCACAGGGCCATGGGCGCATCGGTGTTGGCAAAGACGTTGGACGCCGTCAGGGGAAGCCCCCCCTCCCGGCAGGTCCGGCGGCCCAGCAGCACCATGCCCCACACCACCGAGACGATGAGGCACACCGTGGGCACCAGCAGATCCACCGCCCGGCCCCGGGGGCTAAACTGGCCGGCGGAAGAGCGGTCATCCCGGGGCGGCTCCTGGACGGCGGCCAGCTGCTCCCGGCGGTACATGGGGCCGAAATCCCGGCCCGTCAGGGCCACCACGAACACCATCCACAGCATCAGAAGGGCGTAGAAATTATACGGGATGGCCCGCAGAAACAGGGTGAAGCCGTTGACCGTTCCGGCGTATTCCGCCGGAATGTACGACGACACGGCGGCAGCCCAGGAGCTGATGGGCGCGATGATGCACACCGGGGCGGCGGTGGCGTCAATGAGAAAGGCCAGCTTCTCCCGGGAGATGCGGAAGCGGTCGGCGATGGGCTGCATGATGGCCCCCACCGTCAGGCAGTTGAAATAGTCGTCCAGGAAGATCAGGCATCCAAGGCCCGCCGTGGCCGTTTCCGCTCCCCGGCGGGAGCGCACCCGGCGGGAAGCCCACTCCCCGAAGGCCCGGGAGCCGCCGGACCGGGCAAACAGCACCACAATGGCCCCCAGCAGCACGTCGAAAAAGAAGATCTTCCGGTCAATGCCCTCCATAAGGGTCAGAAACAGCGTCTCGAAGCTCCGCCAGGGGGCGAAGCCCTCTGCCAGCAGCGCCCCCATCACGCACCCGGCCAGCAGGGAGGAGTACACCTCCTTGGTGACAAAGGCCAGCACGATGGCCACCGCCGGAGGCAGCAGCGCCCAGCCGGTGCCCACAAAGGACGCAGGTCCGCCGCCTGTGTCGGCAGCGGAGACGGCCCACAGCAGCACCAGCGCCGCCGCCAGCACGATCCCCCGCCTGCGGAAGGTTGTTTTCATGGTCAATTTCCTCGCTTTCCCCATAAGTCGGCGCTCCCGCAGGGCGGGCCGCCTATTGAAAGTGTATGCGGGGATATGACAGGGGAGTATGTGCCCAAGGCAGGCGCGGGGGGGACGGGGTACGGCCATGGGGCAGACAGAGTCGTCCGCCCCTGCAAAAAAACGCGCGTGGACGGCGGCCCCGGATACCGGAGCCGCCGCCCACGCTTAAAGGAAGAAAGATGAAAGAAGAAAGAGAGAGTAATTGGAATGCAAAATATATCCAGTGACGCTTCCGGAGAAGCGGTCACGCTGTCTTAGTTGCCGCGGCCGCCGTTGCCCCGGCCGAAGAAGTAGTCGTACAGGTCGCCGTAGGAATCCTGCTGACCCTGGTTCCGGTTGGAGGAATCGTCCTCGGTGCCGGTGGTCTGGGGCTGCTGGTCGAAGGTCAGGCTCAGGGTGATCTCCTGGCCGCCGCGCCACACGGTAAGGGTGACGGTGTCGCCGGCCTTATAGCTCTTCTTAGCCATGGACAGGTCGCTCATGGAGGTGATGTCCGTGTCGTTGAGCTTGGTGATGACGTCGCCCAGCTGCAGGCCCGCCTTTTCCCCGGCGCCGCCCTTTTCCACGGCGTAGACGAACACGCCCTTGGTCACGTCGATGTTGTACTGGGCGGCCATCTGCTCGGTCATGCTGCCGGCCTTGATGGCCATGTAGGCCTTATCGGTGACCTGGCCGTTTTCCATGATGTCGGTGATGATGGTCTGGACATCGCTGATGGGGATGGCAAAGCCGATGCCCTCCACAGAGGTGTTGGAATAGCTGGAATACTTGGCGGACACAATGCCCACTACCTCGCCGTACAGGTTCATCAGGGGGCCGCCGGAGTTGCCGGGGTTGATGGAGGCGTCCACCTGGATCATGTTGAAGGGGGTGCCGTCCACATTGATGGCCCGGTCGCAGCAGGACACGATGCCCTGGCTCATAGAGAAGGTCAGCTCGCCCAGGGGATTGCCGATGGCCATCACCGTGTCGCCCACGTTGACGTCGGCGCTCTTGCCCAGGGTCACGGCCTGGAGACCGGTGGCCTCGATCTTCAGCACAGCCACATCGTAATCGCTGTCGCCGCCCACCACAGTGGCGGGATAGGTATCGCCGTTATACAGGGTGACGTTGACGCTGCTGGCGCCGGACACCACATGCTGGTTGGTGACGATATAGCCGTCCTGGGTGATGACGAAGCCACTGCCGGAGGAGGCGGACTCCACCTTCTGGCCGAAGATGTTGGTGGACACGGCGGAGCAGTTGATGGATACCACGCTGTTCACCGTGGCGGCGTACACCTCGGCGGGAGTCATCAGCGTCTGGCCGTCCACGGATTTGACGCTGACGGCAGAGGCGGTGCGGCCGGTTTCCTGGATGGCGGTTTTGCCGGTCTTGCGGGCCAGGGACGCGCCGCCGAAGCCGCACAGGCCGCCCACCAGGGCGCAGCACAGGACCAGGGCCGTGACCTTGGTGCCGGTCTTTTTCCAGAAGCTCTTCCCGTTGGTCTTGGGAATCCGGGGTTCATCCTGATAATCGCCGGTGGTGCAGGAGGTCTGATCCTCCTGCGCCGTCTGGGGCTCCGGCCGGGGAGCGGGCTGCCAGCTGGTCTGGCTGGGGTCCGGCTGGCCGGGCTGGGGAGCCTGGTCCTTGGAATAACTGTAATGATACAGGTTTTCATCGCCGTTGAAGCTGCTCTCGTTGTTCTCGTCGTTGACGCCGTTATACATAACTGTGAACCTCCTATTGTCGGGCGGGGTGGAATGTGGTATCATGAGGTATCGTGCTCCGCCGCCGCTGTGGTTTTCCTTTCGATGGTTTATAGTATACGCGGAAACCTTAACTGGAGCTTTAAAAAACGGCGAAAATTTTGAACTTTTTGTGAAGTCAGGAGGGTGCGGCCTATGGTGAAAATTGAGGGGCTGAAGCTGGCCCCGGGCCAGGAGGAGGCCCTGCTGCGGGGAAAGGCGGCGCGGCTGCTGCGGGTGCCGGAGGGGGACATTCTGTCCCTGCAGGTGCTGCGCCGGTCCGTTGACGCCCGGGAGGAGCTGCGGCTGGTGTACACCGCCGCGGTGGAGCTGCGGCAAGAGAAAGCCGTGCTGCGGCGGGTGCGGGATAAGCGGGTAACGCCGTATACGCCGGAGGTATACCGGCTGCCGGGGACCCTGGCGGCCCCCGAGACGCCGCCGGTGGTCATCGGGGCCGGGCCGGGGGGCCTGTTTGCGGCCCTTGTTCTGGCCCGGTGCGGCCTGCGGCCCATCATCCTGGAGCGGGGCCGGGACGCCGTGACCCGGCAGCGGGACGTGGAAGCCTTCTGGCGGGGCGGCCCGCTGAATACGGAATCCAACGTTCAGTTCGGCGAGGGGGGCGCAGGCGCTTTTTCCGACGGAAAGCTGAATACCGGCACCCGGGACCGGCGGCACCGGTGGATCCTGGAGCAGCTGGTGGAAAACGGCGCGCCGGAGAGCATCCTCACCGACGCCAAGCCCCATGTGGGGACGGATATGCTCCATGTGACCCTGGTGAACCTGCGGCGGCAGCTGCTGTCCCTGGGGGCACAGGTGCGGTTCGGGCATCGGGTCACGGGACTGCGGGTCCGGGACGGGGCCCTGGAGGGGCTGGAGGTTACAGGGCCGGAGGGGCCGTATGTGCTGCCGGCCCGGCATGCGGTGCTGGCCCTGGGCCACAGCGCAAGGGATACCTTTGAAATGCTGCACGCCGCAGGGGTACAGATGGAGCAGAAGCCCTTTGCCGTGGGAGTGCGGATCGAGCACCGGCAATCGGACATGGACGCAGCCCAGTACCGGCAGTTCGCCGGGCACCCGTGTCTGCCCGCCGCCAGCTATAAGCTGTCATGCCACCTGGAAAACGGGCGCAGCGCCTTCTCGTTCTGCGTTTGCCCCGGGGGACAGGTGGTGGCCGCTGCGTCGGAGCAGGGGCGGGTGGTCACCAACGGCATGAGCGCATATGCCCGGGACCGGGAGAACATCAACGGCGGCCTGCTGGTAAACGTGACGCCGGAGGACTTTGGCAGCGGGCATCCCCTGGCGGGGGTGGCCTTTCAGCGGCAGCTGGAGGAGGCAGCCTTCCGCCTGGGCGGCGGCGGCTACGCGGCCCCGTGCCAGCGGGTGGAGGATTTCCTGGCGGGGCGGCCCTCTGTGGGGCCGGGTCGGGTGATCCCCAGCTATCGGCCCGGGGTCCGGTGGACGGACCTGCGGCAGTGTCTGCCGGAATTTGTGTGGGAGACCCTGGCGCTGGCCCTGCCGGTGCTGGACAGAAAAATACAGGGCTATGCCCAGGGGGATGCCGTTCTGACGGCGGCGGAGACACGATCCTCGTCGCCGGTGCGCATCCTGCGGGATGAGAGCGGCCAGGGCAGCGTCCGGGGCCTGTATCCCTGCGGTGAGGGAGCGGGATATGCCGGAGGCATCCTGTCCGCCGCCGCCGACGGCATGCGCTGCGCGGAAAAAATATGGGAGGTATACAGCGGATGAAAAAAATTGCGGTGATGGAGGACTTTCTCACGCCGGAGCACCGGAAAAGGGTGCTGGCAGCGGCGGAAAAGCACGGCTTTGCGGTGGACTTTTACGGGCGGGGCAAGGCTCCGGCAGAGGGGCTGGACCAGTATGAGATCATCTACGGATGGTGCGAGCCCGGAGACCTGAAGCGGGCCACGGCCCTCAAGTGGTACTGCTGCGGCTTTGCGGGGGTAGATCTGCTGTCCGACGACGGGCTGTACGCCAATCCCGACGTGATGCTGTCCAACTCCTCCGGGGCCTATGGGCTGACCATCAGCGAGCACATTCTGATGGTGACGCTGATGCTGCTGCGGCGGATGCCGGATTTCCAGGACATCGTCCGGCGGCGGGAATGGGTCCAGGAGCTGCCTATGCGGTCCATTTACGGCAGCCGCATCACGGTGCTGGGCGCCGGGGACATCGGCACGAATTTTGCCCGGCGGGCCAAGGCCCTGGGAGCCGCCCACATCTGCGGCGTGTCCCGCAGCGGCCGGAACGGGGACCCGGCCTATGACCGGATGCTGCCCCAGCAGCAGCTGGACGAGGTGCTGCCGGAGACGGAGATCCTGGTGATGGCCCTGCCCGCCGTGGCGGACACCGCAGGCATCCTCAGCCGGGAGCGCATTGCACTGCTGCCCCGGGAGGCCATCGTGGTAAACGTGGGCCGGGGCAGCGCCATTGACCAGGACGCGCTGATGGAGGCCCTGAACGCAGGGCGCATTGCCGGAGCCGCCCTGGACGTGATGGTGCCGGAGCCGCTGCCCAAGGATCACCCCCTGTGGAGCACCCGGAACCTGCTGCTGACGCCGCATATCTCCGGGAATATGTCCCTGGGATACACCTGCGACCGGAATCTGGACATGTTCTGCCGGGATCTGGACAACTATGCCGCCGGTCGTCCCCTGGAGCATCGGGTGGACCGGAAGCGGGGATATTAACAGCAAAACCACGCTGCGGCCGCAGCGTGGTTTTTGGTCTGTCAAAAGCCCCGCAGAGTTCGCGGCCTGCGGGCCGCAAGCTCTGCGGGGCTTTCTTGTTTTATACGTTGAAGCGGAAATAGATCATGTCGCCGTCCTTGACCACATACTCCTTGCCCTCGGACCGCAGCAGCCCCTTCTCCTTGGCGGCGGCCACGCTGCCGCAGGCGATCATCTCGTCGAAGTTGATGGTCTCTGCCCGGATGAAGCCCCGCTCGATGTCGGAGTGGATCTTTCCGGCGGCCTGGGGAGCCTTGGTGCCCTTTTTGATGGTCCAGGCCCGGCACTCGTCCTTGCCGTAGGTCAGGAAGGAGATCAGGCCCAGCAGCTCGTAGCTGCACTGGATCAGCCGGTCCAGGCCGGACTGCTCCACCCCCAGGTCCTCCAGGAACATGGCCCTCTCCTCGGGGTCGTCCAGCTGGGCAATGTCCTCCTCCAGCTTGGCGCAGATGGGCAGCACCTGGGCCCCTTCCTTTTGGGCCAGGTCCCGGACCATCCGGAAGTAGCGGTTGTTCTCGTGGTCGGCGAAGCCCGCCTCGTCCATGTTGGCGGCGTAGATGATGGGCTTCAGGCTCAGCAGGTCGGCCGTCTCCACAATGGCGCGGTCCTCCGGGCCGCAGTCGAAGGTGCGGGCGGACTTACCGGCGTTGAGATGCTCCGCCAGAGCCCGGAACACCTCCGCCTCATGGAGGAATTTCTTGTCGCCCTTGGCGGCCTTGGCGGCCTTTTCCACCCGGCGGTTCACCATCTCCAGGTCCGCCATGATCAGCTCCAGGTCAATGGTCTCGATATCTCCCAGGGGATCCACCGGCACGTTGGTGCCGGCATCGGCCACCACATGCATGATGTTCTCGTCGTCGAAGCAGCGCACCACATGGACAATGGCGTCGGTGCGGCGGATGTTTTCCAGGAACTTGTTGCCCAGGCCCGCGCCCTGGCTGGCGCCCTTCACCAGGCCCGCTATGTCCACAAACTCGATGACGGCAGGGGTCTTTTTATCGGGCTCGTACATCTCCGCCAGCTTGTCCAGCCGCTTATCCGGCACAGCCACCATGCCCACGTTGGGCTCGATGGTGCAGAAGGGGTAGTTGGCGCTCTCCGCACCGGCGTTGGTGATGGCGTTGAACAGTGTCGATTTGCCCACGTTGGGCAGGCCCACGATACCTAATTTCATTTTACTATTTACCTGTCCGAAAACCCTTGATTTATCGGGGTTTTCGCCTTTCTTTGGATTTCTTGTACGCCCTTTTTACGCCCTTTTTTTGTAACTGGCGGCGTAGCCTGTTGAAATTGGCGTATGGCATTTACCAGTGACTCGTCCGTAACATGGACATATCTGTCCATAGTTGTTTTAATGCTTGCGTGTCCTAATAGCTGTTGCAGCACTTTAGGCTGTACGCCGCGCTCAATCGCGCGTGTAGCATAAGTATGTCGTAAGGCGTGCATACAAAAGCGTTTGATACCCGCTTCATCACACAATTTGTATAAGTGTGTGTCATAAGAACTGTTTTTTGCAGGTTCACCAGTACGCCAGTTGACAAACACTAAATCGTGCATAATCAGACATTTCTTTTCGCCTGTTCTGCTGTCAATATACTCTAAAATCTGCGACAGCGTTTCAGACTCTTTCCGGCTGTCCTTTTCATCATAACAGCTTTTAAGAATAGAATATGCTTTGTCAGTAAGCGGAATGGTGCGATAACTTTTCTGTGTCTTAGGTGGTCCTGCCCGCCAATACCCTTGACTGTGCCGATACTCTAAACTCTTGCTGACAGTCAACGTGCACTTTTTCCAATCAATAGAGTCCCATGTTAAACCAATCAATTCTGCCGTTCTCAATCCTGTTTCCAAGAGCAACGCATATTGTCGGTAATTATGTGACCGCGCCGCTGCTTCAAGAAATTTCTCTTGTTCATCAACAGTCAAGTATTTAATATCGTCTACCGCCCGAACAGGTTTCGTATAGCGTACACCGTTCATAGGGTGTTTGGCGATAATGTCATTCATAACTGCTGATTTCAACATGGTTCCCATTGTGATATAAGCCTGCCGAATGGTTGAGCCTGCATAGGTGGTTTCCATTCGGTTAAGAACAGCTTTACAGTGCATGGGCTTTACATCAGCTATACACATAGCCCCAATTACTGGCTGAATATTCCATTTGTAGCGTTCTTGATAATTCCGTTTTGTGTTCGGTGCAAGGTCGCAAACAATATTTTCAATCCAGTATTCAAACCACTTATCTACTGTCATATCGGGAGAAGTGACAATAAGATTATGCCGTTCTTCATATCTTGCGTCAGCAAGCCAGTTTTTCGCTTCCGGCAATGTTTCAAAGTATTTCTCTTTGCGTTTGCCGTTTTTTGCGTAGTATCTTGCGGAGTATAAACCGTCCTTTCTTTGGTAAATGCCTTTGCCGCACTCTTTACCTTTTAGATTTTTGCCCATTTATCGGACTCCTTTCTTATCTCAAAAAAAGAGTCCAACGCAACTATATATTATAGCATAAGGACTCTGCTTTTTCAATCTCAACAGGAATTTTTTGTAGCGGTTGTTGATAGAAGTTCTATATAATTAACTCTCGTCGGATATATTCTTCAAATTCACGTCGCTTTACTAACTTCCGTGTTCCTACAAAAAGAACAAACGGGCAATTAGGTTGCTTTAACAGAGCGTCTATTTTATTTATACCGATATTGCTGTACTCCGCAGCTTCTTTTATTGTTAATGTCAGTTTAAGGTGGATAGGTACACGCACCTTGTTTTCCATACATAACGGCAACTCATTTTCTTCGCTGCCATTGATTGACACTCCTTTATATTGCAAATTGCAAGGGGTGTTTCGTTCTTTATCATTCATAGGATTTTCCCCTTTCAAATTTTTATAAAAAAGAGCTTTAATCAGACGATTGTTAGCTGCAATCTCACGGGAGTTTCACCCCTGCGCGGTTCTCGCGCAGCCCTACCCATTGCCTGCGACGCTTTGAACGCTCGGACTATGGCTATAAGGGAGTATCATTATGTATCTTACGTGTCGTCGCCCATAAGCTGCTACACTTATTTCACGGCGCGGTGTTGGTCGCTCATTCCCAGTAGGAAGTCGTGGCGCACCCGCCGTATGGCTCGGCGCAAGAGGAATGTATCTGATTTGCCCTATGCTGCGTCGCCGTTATCTTGCGTCGCTTTCTTTGTCAAGGAACAAAAAGGCAGGATAGCGATAGGCAGCGGAAAGGGGGACGCTGCCGGGTCTACCTTATACCTTAAATGAAAGGACAGCCCGCATGAGTTTTGACCGTAAACGGTCGCGTATATCCTCATCTATGCCATAGTAGGTATTACCGCGCTCGTCAATGAGCTTCCGCATAGACAGGGACGCTATGTAGCTTTCGTAATGCTGTACGACAATCTTCATAGCTTCCGGGTCGCCTTTTGTTGCGGCTATGATTACCGGGTACGGTAACAAGCCGCGTTCGTCCTGTTCGGTGTTACCATTATGTGCAGTCATAGGCGCGTTCCTCCAAATAGCGTTTTAACAGTTCAAAAGAGCTTGTCCGTCGATACTGTATCGTGCTTCTCGGAACATCACGGAACTTTGCAATTTCCGCGTCGTTCATTTCAAAAAAGTAGTACAGCAATACGGCTTCTCGTTTGTCGTCCGGCAAGCTGTGCAGGGCTTCGGCAAGCAGCTTCGCAGTTATTTCCTTGCCTGCCACACAAAAGGATTTTTCAGCTTCATCATGTTCAAAGTAAGCGTCGTAGGTGTAAAGCTGATTTTCCTCTTGCGGAGTTAGGTCAGAAAACGAAACTTCTTGTAGCTGCCGCCTTTTGATTTCCCCGTGGGCGTTGATAGCTTCATTCTTCAACGTCCGCTTGCAAAACCCGTTAAAAGCACATCGGATTTGCCACTGGGTACGATTAGGTTCATTCATGGTATCACCTCCTTTCGCAACCGCGAAAGCGGGTGATGATTTCCCCTTTCGTAACCCCTCAACAAATGGCGCGGGGAATGTGCCAAACATTCAGAGAAAAAATTTGAAAATTTTTCTCCAAAACGACAAAATGCGCCTGCCCGCAGAACGCGGACAAACGCATAGGAAATAGCAAAGCTAATATATTGTATTGTCAGTTCATATTCATAGCCGGAATTACCCGGAGGGGGAGCTACGCTTTTTTTAATTGATGTAACTCATGGGTACTATGAATAACCAAAACGGACACGGTAAAATAACCTCCAATCGGCTACCGTGTCCTCGCAAGTCGTCATAGGTTTGTGTAAACGCAAAGAAACGGCGGCTCTGAAATTGTTATTTCAAAACCGCCGTAAGGCTTCTGGTATTTTGTTTTTGGCGTGAACATACAGCCGCCGAAACAACGGTTTTTTTATTATCCGTTGGGCGGGTGTTTGGTTATAAAGTTAATCAAAAAGGCTTAATTGAATACTATTACACTTTTCCTCAAAAGTGCTTATATACTCAAATATCTGCTGGTTGTCATGCACAATCCCGTTAGTTTCACATACTTGATGAAAAAGTTTCATAAGGTCATTATTTTTTTGGCTGTTTATCTGATACTGCATACCGTATGTTTGTATATATCTTGCTTTCATGTTAGGAAACAGTCGATCTAATTGTTTGTAAAAGTATTCGCGGCTTCCCTCGCGGAGTGTCAATCCCATTCCAAAGCAAATAATGCCATATACCTTTGCTTCAATACAATAATTCAAAATCCCCCTAATATTCTCTTCGGTGTCATTGATAAATGGGAGAATAGGACAAAGCCAAACAACAGTCGGAATACCGATGTCATGTAGTTTCTTTAAGACCTCAACCCGTTCTTTTGTTGTGCTTACATTTGGCTCGATTTTTTTACATAAATCTTCGTCATGGGTGGTTAGCGTCATTTGCACTACGCATTTTGTTTTATCATTGATAGCTTTTAGTAGGTCAATATCTCGTAATACCCTGTCGGATTTCGTTATCAAGGTAAACCCAAAACCATATTGATTTGCTAAAGACAATGCTTTACGGACATTCCCAATTTCATTTTCAATAGGAATATAAGGGTCTGTCATTGAGCCTGTCCCCAACATACATTTTGAGCGTTTTCGTTTTAGTGAAGTTTCCAATAATTCAATAGCATTTTCTTTGATTTCAATATCCTCAAAGTCATGTTCCATGTGATAACATTCACTTCTTGAATCGCAGTAAATGCACCCATGAGAACAGCCACGGTATAAATTCATTCCATTTTTGGCTGATAAAATTCCTTTTACCTTAACAAAGTGCATTGTATTGTCCTCGTCCAAACTACCTTACGGAATAACGCAATATTGTCTTGAGTTTGTTTCTTTCTGTTCGATTAGCATTATTCAGATATATTTCTCTGTGATAATTTTCGACACGTTCTAAATGGTTTGCTTCTGCAAATTGCTCCATTTTCTCAAAAGAAGCAGGCTCATCATCAAATGCCCCGATATGCAGTATTTCTATACATTTGCCGTCTTTCATGGTATCAAAACGTACTTCATCAAGTAGAGGGGTGGGCTTTTTAACCTTTACACGTTCTAATGCTGTTCTTACCATTTCTTCACTAATAAAATCCGGTTGGCGTATCATAATAGTGTATTCTAAGTTTTCTTTTACAAGTTCCGTATCTTGCAATGCTTTCCAGATACCCTCTAAGGGATAAACTGTATAATCATCAATATCACTCTGGGAATTTGTTTTTGCCGCAGTAGCTTTATATCCCATTTTTACTGCGTAAGCCAACGAGTACAGAGTTGCAACTCGATTTGAAAAATCAACATTATTCGGATTTCCTTTACCGCTTATCATAATATAATTTTGTTCTGGAACAACTATTAAAGCGGGGATTTTCTTTGCTCCATATAATTCTTTATCATGCTTTTTCCATTCGTATTTCATCAAAGCACCTCCTTTTGAATATAGATTACCGAACATAACATGACACCACATGTCAGGTTTCGTATTTTTTTAACATGAGAAGTAATTTATCTTTCATTCTTTCTCGTACATAGTCCGGCGCAATCACTTCAACACTGTTTCCAAAAGAGAGTAGGTAACTGAACAACATTTCATTGTCTGGCAAATCAATACACACATATAAGTTTCCTTGCTTATCATCTGTTACATTGTCAGTAAATTCATCGTATACGCGAAAAGCAGCCTGCGGTGCAAACTTCAGTTTTACTGGAATAGTACATTTATTTTCGATTGTTGTTTCAATTTTAGGAATATCCGATATTTCTCGCGTAAATGTATCTGTTGAAACTATTAGCTCCTTTATGCGGGTGAGTTTAAAAAAACGAAAATCATTTTTTGTTAAACAAAAACCGTATAAATACCAATCTTTGCTTTTGAATACTAATTTGACTGGTTCAACAGTTCGTTTCGAGGAAAGACCATTACTTCCAAAGTAAGAAAACAAAATTCTATTTTTAGTAAAGATTGCTCCTTTGATAGTGTTAAATACATCTTGATTAGGTGTATTTTTTATCCAATCAGAAAAATCCACATCAATCCAATTTGTGATTTTTGCTTGAAAAAGTCCACCTAATTTAGAAAGTAGTTCATCTGCTTTTGCATCTTCCGTAGCAATAATACCTTGTAACGCCATTAAGATTTTTTCTTTTTCTTGATTTGATAATAGTACCTTGTCTAAAACATAGTTTTGCAATAATGATATACCACCACCTTTACCTTGCGTGGCATATATTGGAATACCAGCAGCACTTATAGCGTCTAAATCTCTATATATAGTTCGTATTGAAACTTCAAATTTTTCAGCCAATTCGGGAGCTGTGGATTTTCCCTTATCTAATAGATAATATATAATCTTAAACAATCTGTTCTCTTGCATATAATCACCCCTAACTTATAGTATACCGCATAAACATGACAAGTAAATGGCAAGTTTATAATTGAAAGGAATTATTTAAGTCAATGGTGGGAATTGTATAGACGTATCTTGAAGAAGTTAGGAATTATACAATATAGCAGGGTGAATAATTATGGCTAAAAGACCTGTACCACTTTATGACTTCGCAGCTTTCGGGCAAGCAATAAAAGCGGCGCGGACAGCGAGAAAGGAAAGTCGCAAAGATGTAAGCGACGCAATGAATATTTCTCCGCGTTACCTTACCAATATTGAAAATAAGGGACAACAACCAAGCCTGCAAATCTTTTATGAGCTTGTGACACGCTATAACATATCGGTAGACCAATTCTTTTTCCCGAATAGGGACGCTGAAAAATCCACGCAGCGGCGGCAGCTTGATACTCTGCTTGACAGTATCAGCGATAAGGGATTAAGGATTGTAACTGCTACGGCGAAAGAAGTTGCAGAAATCGAAAACTCGGACAAATAAGCTGTCCGTACACAACTGAATATGACAGAAAGAAGCGTTGCAACCTTTACGGGATTGCAGCGTTTTTTCTTTGCCCTCTTTGGCAAAATAGAGCGTTCTTTTGTAGTAGGTATCAGAGGATAAAACTTTCATAGCAAGCATAGGAAGTGAGTACCCACTTCCGTATTTTGCCCTGCAAAATTGCTTGTTGGGAAATCTCCCAAACCCTCGGAACGGAAAGGAGCGATAAGTGCATGAGTGGCAGAAAACGAACCGTACAAATCAAATTCTATGTGACAGAGGAAGAACGGGATTTGATTGCAGAAAAAATGAAACTGATACCTACCCGAAACATGGCGGCGTATCTTCGGAAAATTGCCATTGACGGTTACATCATACAGGTAGACCATGCCGATATAAAAGCCATGACCGCAGAGATACAGAAAATCGGTGTCAACATCAATCAGATTGCAAAGCGTGTCAATGCAACGGGCAGCGTCTACCAAGAGGATATGGAAGAAATAAAGGAGGTGCTTGCGGAGATATGGCGATTACAAAGATTAAGCCTATTAAAAGCACGTTGAGCAAAGCCCTTGACTATATCCAGAACCCGGATAAGACCGACGAAAAAATACTGGTATCCTCTTATGGGTGCAGCTATGAAACGGCAGATATTGAGTTTGAATTTACCATAGCGCAGGCGCTGGATAAGGGGAACAATTTAGCCCACCATTTGATACAGTCCTTTGCGCCGGGAGAAGTTGATTATGAAAAGGCACATGAAATCGGGCGGCAGCTTGCCGACGCGGTTACAAAGGGACAGCATGAGTATGTCTTAACAACGCACATTGACAAGGGGCATATCCATAACCACATCATTTTTTGCGCGGTGAATTTTGTAGATTACCACAAGTACAATTCCAACAAACGCAGCTATTACGGCATACGCAATATAAGTGACAGGCTATGCCGGGAAAATGGGCTGTCTGTGATCGTTCCGGGGAAAGGCAGCAAAGGAAAAAGCTATGCGGAATATCAAGCTGAAAAGACAGGGACAAGTTGGAAAGGCAAACTTAAAATTGCGGTGGACGCACTCATTCCCCAAGTATCAAGTTTTGAAGAATTACTATCCCGGTTGCAGGCGGCAGGCTATGAGATAAAACCGGGAAAATATATTTCCTGCCGCGCTCCGGGGCAGGCACGGTTTACCCGTCTGAAAACCCTCGGCGCAGATTACACAGAGGAAGCATTACGGGAACGTATCAGCGGAACGCGCACCCGCCCTGTCAAAGCTCCAAAGCCGCAGCGCAGCGGTATCAATCTGTTGATTGATATTCAAAATTGTATCAAGGCGCAGGGAAGCAAAGGCTATGAGCAATGGGCGAAAATCCATAATCTGAAACAGGCTGCAAAGACACTGAATTTCCTCACTGAACACAAGATTGAACAGTATGCCGATTTGACCGCCAAAATTTCGGAAATCGCGGCTACAAGCGAACAGGCAGCGGACAGCTTAAAGGCAGTCGAAAAACGGCTTGCTGATATGGCGGTGCTGATTAAGAATGTTACCACCTACCAGAAAACAAAGCCTGCCTATGACGCATACTGCAAAGCCAACAATAAAGACAGATACCGGGCAGACCATGAACGGGCAATAATCCTCCATGAAGCGGCGGCAAAGGCACTCCAAACAGCAGGCATAAAAAAGCTCCCGAACATTACTGCGCTGCAAGCAGAATATGAACAGCTCCAAGCGCAGAAAGAATCTCTGTATGCGGACTATGGGAAGCTGAAAAAGCAAGTCAAGGAATATGATGTTATCAAGCACAACATTGACAGCATTTTGCGGCAGGATAAAGAGCTAGAACGGGAAAAGGAAACAGAACGCGGATAAGAAAACAAAAAAAGACGGGACACGGCAGCTAATGAATAGCCACCGCGCCCCGTCTTTTCGTAGGTGCAGTTTTGATTGTATGTTACGCAGTAGAACCCCATTTTTACAAGGTTAGGTATCAATCCCTTACCCATGCAGGAAACGCGCCCGGAACGCCCTGTAAAGGGGGCTGTTTTGCCCTCTATCGCGTAATAAGGGCACGTTTTTTCCTCATGCGCTCGGCAGCCTGTTTCCGGGTGATACGCTTCCGGCAGTCCGGGCAATATTTCGCGTGGTTGGAGCTTGACGCAAAGGCAGCACCGCATACAGTACAACGCCGCATATCTTCGGTTTTTAACAATTCCGCGTGCAATTCCTTATCCAGAGGAAGCACCGCAGTCTGAAACCATTTGCAGAGCAGCGAATAAGAAATAAGCTGCGGGCATACACATTCTTCCCCGTCGTCAAGCAGCATACATTTTCCATTGTCGCAGTTGCAGCATGATTTTTTCGCAAGGGAATTTACCCTGCGGCTTTGCGGCGGTGTCAGCCGCCTATTCCCGGTCATACTTCATCAGCGGCATAAACGGCAAGCTCGGCATATTCCGCTTCGGTCAGTGTGCCTACTTTCTGCATGGTTCTTTGTGCAAGTTCCCGCAAATCAGCGTCCATGTATGGCAGCGCGGCGCGGATATTTTCAAGCAATGCCGGTTTGCTGCTGTCTGCGTAAATACTCAAAAGGTTTGTTTCTTCCACGGTAAAACGGTTCATAGTCATACCTCCAAATCGTGTTTTTTTACTTTGGCTGTTCTTTTCGGGACAGCTTTTTCCTTTTCGGATTGAAGCTGCGCCCGGATAGAGGGACGGGGCTTTCGTATATCCTTATTCCTGCTTTCGTTTTTATCAATCAGTGCATACGTCCCGTGTTTGCCCTCGATTTTGGAAAAGGAAAGTGTCTGATATGGCAGCATAGAAAAAAGGCGGTCTAAATCTTTGCTGTTCGCAAGCTGCATAAATGCGTTGGAAAGCTCCACCATGAAATGTGTCTTGTCGGGACTGTTCGGCGTATCGCGCCGCTTCATTTCTGCCACAATGCGCCGCGCTTCTGTTTCAATCAACCCGTTATGCAAAACGGTGATATGTGCCTTGAAGTCCCCCGGTGCAAGCTGCTCCCGACTGTGCTTTTCCTCCTGCAAGAGAAATCGCAGCGCGTCCGGGTCGTTGGGGATAGCTTCAAAGCGTTCAAATTTTCCGTAAAGCGTATCGGGATTGCCTGCAAAATACTGTCCGGCGGGTATATCCCGTGTACCGTGTTCATAAATCAGACGCACCGTATCGGCGGCAAGCTCCTTGTCCTTGACGCGCTCATAATGCCTTGCATAGTCAAGCTCATAGAGATTGCCTTTGATTTTCCCATGTTCTTTACCTGTCAGCTCGATTGCGTAAGCAAGAATACGGTCGCTTGTCTGTTCCCTATAAAACCGCCAAGTATTGTGAGGTGCGGTGTCCTTTAGAAATACGTCGCGTTCCCGAAAGCAATGTGTTCCCATAGGGCGGCAGAGCCACAAGAGGGTTTTATCTTCTTTGTGTGGGCTTGCCGCCGCTTGCGTGATTACGCTTTTATCAATGTCAAAATCACTTTGATAAAAGCCTGTGTTCTGCTTCAAGATTTCACTAAGGGAAGCAAACACGTCCACATCTTCAAATTTACTCAATTTCCCCATGCGTCAGCTCCTTTCCAAATCCTGTGATTTCTGTCTTGCGGTTTTCTTCTGCGCCTTTTTCTTATCCGCTTTAAGCTGCGCCCGGATAGAGGGCTTTTCTTCTTTGCCCTTGTCGCACGTTTTCTCTGCTTTGATTGCGTCTGCAAGGTCGGTCAAAGAAATCTGTTCCCCGGATTTTGCTTTTTTCTCCAATTCGTCCACGGACGGGGTGTTGTTGATAATCCCGTCAAAATTGTTGTCGTTCTGCTCGATAGTGTCCTCGACGTGCTTTAAGGGATTTTCCTTTTCCGGCGGCTGTAAAAATTCCGGCACTTGCCTGTAACCGCTGCTGTCAACATAGTGTGCCGTGTCCTGTCCATTCTGATGAAGCACCACAACGTCAGAAACGGAAAGGCTGTGTCCCTTAAAATCTTTCGGGTGGTCGATATTGAACCGGGTATAAATATCTTCAAGGGAAGTCCCCGGCGTAAGCTCGGCGGTATAGATAAGGTCATAATTTGCCCGGTCTGCGGTGCGTCCAGTTGCAGCCAGACGGTCATACGGTTCAAAGCGGAAATCCCGCGTTTCATCACCACGCTTTAACTGGTAAATGGAAAAGGTGTCTTTGTCCGGCGCGGCTGCGTATGGCTCATAGCCACTGGCGGCATATTCCTCAACGGTCATACCGATACTTGCGGCTTCCTGTGCGACTTCCTCCCGGACTTGCTGCTTGTACGCTTGAAGTTCCACGTCAAAATCTGCAAGCTGTGGGGCAGGCGGCAGTTCATAGTTCCCTTGATTAAGCGCAATCCGGCAATCGGAAACATATTGCTGCAAAGCAGTATAATAAGCGGTTTCCGTCTGGCTCATATCTTCGCCGCGCTGCAAGGCAGTTTTCGCCGCTTGTTCCATTTCAGAAAGGTTGCTATGCAGTTTCAGATACGGGACAAATTCATGCAGCAGCATTTCCCGCTGTGCCTTGTCTGCGTCCAACGCTTCCTTGCCCTTATTCCGCAAAAGGTAATTATCCCAATCCGGGTTATTGGCATAGTAGGCGTGATATTTTTCGATGTGTTCAATCAGTCCACCGTCCCCGTCCCCAAAATCCTGTCGTCCCTCATAGCTGTCTGCGACACCGTTCATCACAAAATCAATGCGGAAAGCGGTCTTGTCATAGCCGGGAATATTCCTGTTGGCTTCATCAAGGGAAGCAAATAGCTTCACGGCTTCGGACAGCGGCATAGTTTGCCCGTCCCGCAATTTGTTGCTTTCGCTCCAAACTACGGTAACAGTCGGTTCAGAGGTGGTCTGTTGTGCTTCCCGTTCCTTTTGAATTTCCTGCAAATGCTCGTCAATGCTGTTGATAATTTCCGCTGCGGTACTGCGGATTGTTTCAAGGGAGCTTTTCAGCTCGTCAAGTTCCCGTCCGCTGCTCCACCCGGCGACATATCCAAAGGAATAGTCCGACGTATCAAGCCCGTAATGTTGGCAGACCGCATAAGCGACGCTTTCTGCCTGTACCTCACGGGTACGGCGGTCTGGTCTGTCTGCCTGTTCCTCTTTCGGGGCGTTGGGGTCAATGTCATGCAGCTTCGCATGGGCGATTTCATGGATAGCGGTTTTTATGGTCTGAAGCTCGCTCATTCCCTCGTCAATGGCAATGCGCTTTTCCTCCAAATGGTAATACCCGTGTGAATTGCCCTCGATTTTCTCAAAACCGATAGGGACAGGGGAAGTCTTTTCAAGGGCTGCGAAAACGTCCTTGAAACGTTCCACGTCCCCGGTCAGCATATCCACAGCAATGTCCGGCAGCTCCTTTCCTTCGGTCTGGGAAACATCAAAGACCGATACCACCTTAAAAGCAGGGATAGTGATTTCTTTTTCTTCCTTGACAGGTTTTCCGTCTGCGCCGATTACGGGCTTTTGCGTTGCCGGGTCGATTTTCTCCATTTCCTGCTTGATTTTGAACGGGGACGGGGCAAGGATTTTGATACCTTTTTCTCCCTTTACCACATTGCGCTTGAAGTTGTTTTTCCAAGACTGGAAGCCTGCCACAAGGGAAGCGTCCGGCTTTTGCATGGCGATAAGCAGCGTATTGTTGAAGCTGTAATTATGGAATTTTGACATGACGCGCAGATATTCTTTGTAGCGGTCACTGTCGAACAGCTCCATGATACCCTTTTCCAAGCGGTCTGTGATTTCTTTGAGCTTATCCGCGGGTTTCTCGGAAGTCAGTACAATCGGGATAACCGGGCGCGGCTCCTGCACTGCGGCGGGCGGTACGGATTGCTGCGGTGGTGCGGTAGCGTCCATTTCCACCTTTGCCGGGTCTGGACGTTCCGGCTGCGGGAAGCTCATAACCCTGTATTCTTTCGGTATGTCATTCTCATGCCCGCTGTACCATTCCGAAAAGGTATTTTTGTTGTTGTAGATATAGCCCTGCGCGGTAAAAATTCCCCCGTCATTCTTCACCGCGTCCCGCCCGTATTCCTCATACATGAAGTAGTTTTTTGCGGCTGCGGGCAGCTCCAATTCGTCCAGTTCATCGATAAGGTAATGCCCGTAGGCTTCTTCGTCCTGTACGGCAGGATAAATCCAATAGCAATCAAGGTTCTGTGCAAGGTTGATAAGGTCTTTCACGCTTCCGGCATATTCGCCCAGTGTTACCGCCGCCGCAAATTTGTCCCTGTCCTCGTCACGCTGCATTTCTAAGAGCTTCCCGAAATAGTTCAGCTCGTCAATTCCTGCACTCTGGATAACAGAAAGTGGTACATCAAAGGGCTGCTGTTCGGTATTTGCAAATCCATTGATGAAAAAATCCTGTGAATTTTCTGCGGTAATGCCGATACGGTTCATCGCTTTGTGAAGTTGCTCCGCAGTCGTCGGCATAGGAAGCCATACGCCGCCCGGTTGTCCGGTTTCAAAACGGCTGCGGCTGTCAATCAAAATCGAAAATTGTTCTGCCAAATGTTCGCTCCTTTCCTGTGCAATCTTTTGGTGCATGAGTTCGTAGTCCTCAATGCTCATATATCCGTCATAAATATACGGGTCGATTTCCTCCCCGTTATAAGGTCTTTCATAAAAGGGAAGCCCTGCGGCGTGGGCTAATGCCCGCGCTTTTTCCAAGACTTCGGGGGATAAGGTATCATCATGTGTAGCGATAAAATCCGCCACGTCGTTATAGCTGTTTTCATAATGCCGACGCACTCCGGCGGTCAGCTCGTCAACGGTCATATCCCCGGCTAAATAGCCGCAGTAATAGCTGTTCAGAATAACGGCTGCGGGGTCTTTCTGCCGGATTTCTTCAAGGCGGCTTTTCTGTTCGGCGGTAAGGTTGTCGCCTGCGTCCAGATAGAAGCCCTCGCCGTTCCATGAACGTCCCTCACGCCAAAAGGCAATCCAAGCGATACCGTCCCGCAATTCCTCTTGATACTGTTTTACAGTGTTCCGTAAACTTGCCATGTGCAGTCCTCCTTTCGCGACAGTTTCCATAAAGGGTTTGGGATTATCCCAACAAGCAAAATTCCCCGCAGTCCTCGGTGAGAGGAAAGGGGGAATTTACGGAAGTGGGTACACACTTCCTATGCTTGCTATTCAAGTCATTTCTTCTTTGGCAGTTCCACACGGTAGTTGACGTATTTCTCGCCTGTATCTGCTAAAACCACGTTTCCGTCATAGGTTTTTCCCGTTTTCGGGGAATAAAGCCCCTTGACACTGGCTTTACCGGATTTTAAGAGTGCAGCGGCGATTTTCGGGGTAAAGACAATTTTGCGTTCCTCAAAAAAACGGTCATTCTTCCACATGGTAAAAGTACAGTCCCGGTCAGAGCAGTAATAGTTTCTCTTGCTCTCATGGACGGGAGAACCGCAGCGCGGGCATTTTCCAATGACGGGCTTTTCTTCCTTGAAAAGTTCCTTGTCTTTCTCGGAAAGGAACGGATAGGCTTTCACAAGCTCCTGTGCCATTGCTTCAATGCCCTGCATGAAGTCCTCCGGGTTGGCGTTTTCCTTTGCAATCAGCGTCAGCGTATTTTCCCATTCCGCAGTCAGTTTCGGGGAAGTCAGACTGTCCGGCAGGACGCAGACTGTAGGTTTGTCAAACATATTGGACAGAGAACTCTGCTGGAGAGAGCCAGTGGAG
>ERZ1026848.101-NODE-101-length-45074-cov-30.992736_pt1 | contig 45074 bp, 79 predicted proteins | sample MGYA00380154_ERZ1026848 | MGnify/ENA primary metagenome ERZ1026848 (study PRJEB33269, sample SAMEA4719790) | human gut metagenome | biome: human-associated habitat; feature: organic feature; material: feces | place: Cameroon | collected 2013-10 ...
CCATCTACGGCGGCACGGTGGATGCGGTGACGGGGGAGGGACAGGAGACGTGGAAGCTGATTACGCTGGATGGGACAGAAAAGTGGGAGACCTGGGGCGTCAATAAAAACAACGCAGCTGTCACAGGCTTTTATACTTATGCTATCAATGACTACGACCCCAGTAGCAATAAAATTCTGTGCAGCGCCCTGCCGTATAAAAATATTGACGTATGGGGAGGACGCAACGAGGGCATCGGCTTTGCCAATGTACTTAATCAGGGTTCTAGATACGTAATCTACAGCGTCAAGACAGCCATGCTGTCTGATACATCAGATGATAAAAGTGCCGTAGCATCACTTAAATCCTACCTCGCCGCCCAGTATGCGGCCGGAACCCCTGTGCAAATTGCCTACAAGCTGGAAACCCCCGTACCCTTCACTGTCACCGGCGCACAGCCCATCCCCGCACTGAGCGGCGTGAACACCGTCTTGACCGACGCGGACAGCGTGGCCGTCACCGGCAGGGCTGACCCCATCAAACGCATTACTGATCTTGAGGACGCAGTAGCGTCCATGACCTAAAGGAGGTACCTATGGCTATCAAAAGCAAAGCCCGGCACGATTTGACGCTGCGCTCCATCAAGCGGGAGATCGCCGCTGGACGCGACGTGGCCTACTGGCTGGACAAGGCGTACATGCACATTGACAACGGCTTGTTGGATGCCGACGACATCGCAGAGGTGGAAGCCCTTGCACAGGCGTACTATGACGCTCTGGACGCTGAGGATGCGGCAGACGCTGAGGAAATCACACAGTAAGGAGGACATCATGGCAAGCACTACATACGAGCATCCCGGTAACGTCACCGAGATGTACGCCACACACGCACGTCTTCGTGGCCTCACGAAAACATACCATTCTGCCGAAGTTGGCAAAATGGTGACGTTTTGTCACCGTTTCGCCGTGATTTGCAATATGGTACGCAACGCCGGACAGCTACCGCAGCCTTTCTGGCTCGGTGCTGCTTGTGGCGGCGGCTCGTGTAGTTTTCCCGCCAGCGTTGCAAGGGCTTGACGCAGAACAGATAAAAGCTGTAATAAAACGTGCACCGCTTGGGAGGAAAGACCGGAAAATCGCCCGGTTGCGGTACGTCGAGCAGCTATGCTGCGTGGACATTGCAGCGCAGACACACTATAGCCGGACGGCGATAGGCTACCGGCTGAAAGGCATTGATAAAATGCTCGATGTGTGATAAAATTAAACCAACAAATCCACCCGGCCTCTCGAAGCATTAGGGTGCATGTTTGAACCCGCTAAGCCTCTCAACGATGCGTATCATGGCGGGTCTTTGAGGCTATGTAGCTCAGTTGGTAGAGCAGGGCGGGACACCGTCTATTGCCGCTGGTTCGAGTCCGGCCATAGCAAGCCCGAAAATGCTTGAACGGTTTTGAATAGTGCGCATACGTCAAAATTGCGATAGCAGAAGTAGGCATTTTTAGTTGATACAGTATCTCGCACGCCTACTCGCAGTGCGTACCATGCGGGAGACGATTTTATATGAATTATGGAAAATAAAATATATCGCTTTTTGTCCCGTGTTTTGTTCGCTTTGATTATTTTTGGGGCGACATCAAGCGTCCTAAAAACCGTCCTTCCGTTTTGGCATAGTGCATTTATAGGCGTGGTTTTATCGGTATATGCGTCTTTGCATTATACGCCATATGATTTATGATTTGAAAGGCTGCGGCCTTTGTAGAGAGCGGCATTGCCTGTGGGCGGTTCCACTCTTGATTTTAGACTTCGCCGTTTTGGCGGCATAAAAAATCCCCTGCTTTGTCGAAACCCTGCGTTCCACGCGGGGTGTTTTGTAGGCAAAGTTGGGGATTTTTTTATTCGCACCAGTTTTGTCGAAAGCATTGCCATATATTGGATGATGTGATATCTTAGCATTGCACTCCAAAGTGTGTGCCCTTAACAGTTAAGCGCTCATGCGGTTTTTCCCGTGTGAGCGCTTTTCTTTTTTTGTCCTTCGTTGTACCTTCGTTGTCCTTCACTTTTTGCTGATGCGGTACACTGGGTGCACAAGGAGGGATGTATTATGAGTTATTATCCGACACCCGGAACGCCTTACGTTCCGCAGCAGCCTGTCAATCCTTACGGCGGCATTGGCACAGTAGGACTTGCCACTCCCCTGCCGAACCCGCAGATGCAACAGGCACAACCGCAGCGTCCGCAGCCGATGAATGGGCAGCAGCCTGTTCAGCAGTCAGCACAAGACGGCGGTTGGCTGCTTGGCAGGCCTGTTTCCAGCAGGGAGGAGTTTTTGGCAATTCCATCTGATCTGTACGGAAGGTGGACGTATTGCCCGGATTTGCGTAGTGGTGTCATCTACTGCAAACGTCTGAATCCAAACACTTGTGAATCTGACGTGTTAGAGTTTTACAGCCCGGAAGCATGGCGGCAGATACAGGCGCAACAAGCACAGCAGACTGCTGTACCGACACAGCAATATGTGCCTATTGAGCAGTACAATGCCCTCGTGCACCGTCTGGATGAACTGGAAAAGTGGCAGAAGAGCTTTTCTAAGCCCACTGCCGCAGCGAAGAAAGGAGAATAAGCGATGTCCTCTCCGTTTGACATGATTACTCACAGCCCCATCATGCAACTTGCAAATCTGGCTCGTGCCGGGCAGAACCCGATGAGGCTTATCCAGCAGTTGGGTGGGCAGAGCGCACCCATCATGCAGGGGCTGAACCTGATTCAGGGAAAAAGCGAATCACAGCTCCGGACGATGGCGCAGAACCTCGCAAAAGAGCGCGGCATCGACCTAAACCAGCTGGCAAGCGTCCTGAACCTGACGTTGCCACGATAAGGCATCCCTCTAAGCGAAACGCTTCTCAGTTTTGCGGACTTGACAAAAACCGCTTTTGTTTGGCTTCGCCCATCGCATACGGCGGTGGGATAGCATACGCAAAACTGAAAGGAGTTTTGTTATGGATGATTTTGCAACTGGCTATCTGGCTGGGCAGGACGGCGGCAATAACAACGGCGGATTCTTCGGCAACGAAGGTCTGTGGGCGGTTATCATCCTCGCTATCATCTTCGGCTGGGGCACGAACGGCTATGGTCGGAACGGTGGTGACAACGGCATGAACAGCTACATTCCCTATCTGGTCGGCACTGGCGCAACCGGTCAGGGCGGTAACGACACTCGTGCAGCTCTGTCTGAGGGTTTTTACCAGCAGGATACCTCCCGCTCTCTGGCGGGCATCCAGAGTGGTATCTGCTCTCTGGGCTATGACCAGCTCGCACAGATGAACGGCATCAACGCGGCTATTGCTAGTGGCTTTGCTGGCACCAATCAGGCGATCTGTCAGCTTGGCTACCAGAACGCGCAGCTCGTGAACGGTCTGGAGCGCAGCGTGTCCAATGGCGACAACGCTATCAACCTTGCCATCATGCAGGAGGGCAACGCTCGGCAGGCAGGTCAGACCGCTCTTGCTACGCAGCTGGCGTCTTGCTGCTGCGAGAACAAGCAGCTGATCGGCGACCTGAAGTACACCATCGCAACGGAGGACTGCGCTACCCGTCAGGCTATCGCAGACAACGCCCGCGCCATCGTGGACAACTGCAACGCCAACTTCCGCAGCATGATGGACTACTTCGCGCAGGATAAGATTGCCACCCTGACCGCTGAGAACCAGAGCCTGAAGTTCGCGGCTTCTCAGGATCGGCAGAATGCGCTTCTGACCACCGTGATGTCTCAGCAGACTGACACCATCCTGAACCGGGTCAATCCTCGTCCGATTCCCGCTTATCAGGTGGCAAATCCCAACGTAGGCGTGAACTGCTGCGGCTGCTGCTAACCAACACACTCCCCGATAACACCGGGTGAACCATCGGGGCAGGGGATTCACCTCTGCCCCTGATTTTTTAGGAGGAAAACATTATGGCTTGCAAAACAAGCTGCCGTCTGTGCCCGCATCTCGTGCTGAGCCAGTCCGTCACATTTGCTAACGACACGCTGACCATCAACATCCCTGCTGGTTCTTACGCAGCGGGAGAGAAGTATTGTCTGGTCATTGCTCAGGCTTTGCCGGATACAGCCACCATCAACGCCCCTGTGGTCATCACCATCGGCGCAGGCACTACCGCATATCCCCTGACCGACTGCAACTGCGCTCAGGCAACCGCTGAGAGCATCCACACCCGCACCCGCTACGCCACCCGCGTAGCAACGTCCGCCACCGGCACCGGCACATTTAAGTATCTTGGCTACTTCTGCCGCTCCCACGCCGGTGCGCCTGCGTCCATTTCCTGAGGAGGTATAGATTATGGGCAAGACTAATTTTCGCCGCATGATGATGCTCCGCGACCACGATAAAGACCGTGAGCCGGAACGTGACCGCCTTGAGGAAGAGCGTGACCGCAGGGAGCGTGAACTGGAACGCCGTCTGCGCAAGCTGGAAGATGGCAATGACCGCTATCCTTACTACCCGCAGGAGGAGAACCGCTACCTCGACCCCTACCCTATCCCCCGCTATCCTGACGTAGAGTATGGGCGCAAGATGCCGCAGATTGGCTTCTCACAGAACGGATACTGGGATAAGCGGTCTGGGCAGTACGAACGTGGCGGTGCTGATAGCCGCTCCATTAAGATGCCCCGCCAGCACCTCACCCACGATGAAGCAGAGGAATGGTGTGACAGCATGGTCAACGCTGACGGCACAAAGGGCTGCCACTGGACGCTTGAGCAGACGCAGGACGTTGCCAAGCAGCGCAACATCACCTGTGACCCGAACGATTTCTGGGCTGTAATGAACATGATGTACTCGGATTATTGTCAGGTGGCAAAACGCCAGTCCGTTGACACTCCGGGCTTCTACGCTGACATGGCAAAGGCGTTCCTTGATGACACGGACGCTGTGGACGGAAAGGCGTATCTCTACTGGGATTGCATTGCTGATAAGTAAAAAAGAGCCCCTGTGTAGTTTTTAACGGCTACACAGGGGTTTCTTTCGTTATTCATTCTCATCAGACAGACGGTTAATCCAAGCATTCAACACCTCTCTGTACACCGTCATATTCGGACAGAAGTAGCTGTTTGTAAATACTGGCGTATCATCATTACATAGAATTCTCATAACAGCAGCGCACACGGCTGCGGATCTTGATACGCCAGCGCCACAATTTACGCAGAACCAATCTGTCTTATCTTCCTCATGGTTATCCAGAACAAAATTCACGATATTCTTAGCTTGAACATCAGTGATACAGGTGCCTTCTAAATCAGTAGTGCAATCATCAAACTTCAGCGGTAGAAAAGTAATATTGCCCTTACACTTATGAAAATCAATATGATAACCATTAGCTTCAGTGATTGAGATGAACCGAATCCGTTCAAAATGTGGCTGTCGGATAAAGTCTTCTGCATCTTCTGCGCTCATTACCGAGAATTTCCATTTTCTTCGATACATAGTAATAATCATTTAGTTTCCCCTCTACAGAATTTAGCTTTTATTGTTATTTCGAATAATTCGATGGGGCATCTTTGGCATAGTACAATTCCATATCTGCCTTGTACATATCGAGTTGTCTTTTGCTATCTACAAGCGTGTTAAAACTAAATCCTGCCGCAAAAGATACGGCGATGGATAAAATCAAGTGTGCTGCAACCCATTTGCCAGCAAAGATAAACGGAATCTGAACTGCTACGGCAAAAGCATCGAACAAAAGAACGTAAATGCCATGCTTGACCATTTTCTGTAAACGGCTAATACTTCCTTCGTAAAACTCTTTCGACATCATCATACGTCAATCCTCCAAGAAATCCTCCAATTCAATCTTCCCATCTGCCGCCGCAGAAGCCAGAGCGTACACGAACTGTCCAATCGTCATGCCGTGCCGCCGCGCTTCACGGTTGATGTACTTGCGTTCCTCCTCGCTCATAAGGATGGTAATGCGCTTTGAACGCTTGCCATCACCGCTTGCAACGCCCTGATGAGATACTGGCATCGGGATTTTTTTCTTTGCCAGACCAGCTTCTACCAATGCGCCGGACACATCGCCTTGTTCGATAAGACGCTGAACTTCCCTTGCCTGTTTTAGCTTCTTCGGCTTGCTTTCGCTGACTATGGCATTGTTTGGCTGCGTTTCGCTGTCTTTGGCTTGCTTCGGCTTAATATCGCTTAATGCTGCTTCATTAGGCTTTGCATGGCTGTCTGTGGCATCACTAGGCTTAATCTGCCCATGTTCGGCTTTGTTCGGCTTTGTTTGGCTTGCTTCTTCTTCCTTTGGCTCACTTTGGCTTAATGCTTGTTCCGAAAAAACAGGCTGGAAATCGAAGCCGCCAAGCAAGCCTGTGGATTTTTTGCTGGTTGATTTCATTCTTCTGCGCCGTCCTTACAATACTTTTCATCAACAAACCGGCCTTCTTCATCTATAAAAAATTCATCTGTCTCCCATCTTGCATCACAATTTTCATAATCTTCGCAAGATGCGACAGAACAGCCGATTCCGCCGACATCTGTTTTCTTAAATTTTGTTGAAATCTTACCGTTTTTCCTTATTTTGTAATCTAAAGAATACTGGCACAAAACACTTACCACAATGCCTTTCCCGCACAACGGACATGATTTTATAATTTTACTCATTTTTTCCTCCCACAATCATCTTCGCCAACTCCTTGAAATCCTCTGCGCTGGTACTCTTTGCCGTGTCGCCACTGAACAGGCTGTGACGCTCTGCCTGCGCCTTGCGAACGCCCATAGACGGTCTAATCTTCACGTCCAGCAGGGTTGTGCCCATGCTCTGTGCAATCACAGGAAGCTGCTCCACAACCTCTTTGGACAGGTTCTCACGGCTCTTGTACTGGTTCAGAAGCAGACCTTCAATCTTCAAAGTCGGGTTGAAGTATCTGCGAACATCGCTGATGGTCTGCGAAAGCTGGCTCAAACCAGCCAGTGCGTATCGGTCTGCTGTGATGGGAACGATAATGCTGTTGGCGGCGATCAGTGCGTTCACAAGCGCAAGACCAAGCTGCGGGGGAGTGTCCAGCACAATGTAATCGTACTGCCGGGACACGCTTTCAAGGGCTTCTCGCAGCCGGAAGTTCTTGCCCATGTCCCGGACAAGCTGCTCGTCAATGTCCTTCAATGCGTTGTCGGACGGAAGAATGTCACCAGCTTCACAGTGCTGGATTCCTTCCTCTACTGTTCCTTGCCGGGTCATCACGTCAAACAGGGTACATACGTCTTCTGTCTGCGCACCGTAGGTGTCCGTTGCATTGCACTGGGCATCGCAGTCCACCAGCAAGACCTTCTTGCCAAGCAACTGCAACGCACCAGCCAGACAGGTGCTTGTGGTAGTCTTTCCTGTGCCGCCCTTCTGGTTGGCGACAGCTATAATTTTTGCCATTTTTATTTGCTCCAATCCACAAAATATCCGTTATACTTAAATTCTTTTGCCGCTTTGCCAGCTTCGATTAAAATCTGCCCTACCTTAATGGCTTCATCAGGTTCTTTTTCGCTGCATCCACGCGGAGAAACAATCAAATGAATCGGACTTATCACGCCATCGCCGCGATGAAAAAACATAACCACTTCATTATCAAAATTTTTATTTAGTTCGAGTTCCGCTTTATTCAAAACGGAGTAGGGAACTTTTTCCATTTTATCACTCTTTCTTTTTAGTAGAACGGCCATGCTGCTTTTATCTCGTCTCCGACCCACAACACAGGCGTGACGTGCCATGCAATTACAGTTTCTTTGATTTCATTACTATCGGAATCAAACCATTTGCCGTTGATTGTATCGTACTCGCCGGTTATGAAACTTTTTTCTCCTGTTTTCTCATCTTCGATACGAAGTAAAAGCCCATGCGGCCATCCTTCTAGGCTTTTATCCGGCATAACATCTTTAGTCATGTACCACTTGTCTTTGTCAAAACCTTTCGGAAACATTGGAACCATACTCTTTCTCCTTTCTGCATCATCTGCTCAATGTGCTGTATCTGACTACTTTTGCAATGCGTCAATCTCATAGAAAGCTGGAAGATACTCTTCAATCGCACCGTCTTTCTTCAAGCTACCAATCAAATACCGCTTCGGGTGGTCAGGCCAAGGGTCACGGTTGATTGAAAGAATATCCGCACACGCAGCCTTTACGATGGCGTAAACCGCATCTCTCCGCTTCGGAAGCTTGATAGACGGGTGTTCTTCCATCATTTTGACTTCGACAACCTTTGCCACCTCGATGCACTCTTGAACAGATAGAGCATCGCAAACAGACCAGTCATACCCTTCATATCCGCTTGTGCGGGTCTTTCTGGCGGTTTTTTTGCTCTCCGGCTTGGAATTAGCCGTATCACAATCAACCTCGTTAGAATCGGCATCTATGACGGGCTGCTTGGATTTGTACCCGAATCGAAACTCAACTGCTACTACCTTTCGCCCTGTGCAAATCTTTTCAAAGTCAACGACAATGTCTGAAACGTTGCTGATCTCTTCCACTGCTGGTTCAAGAACTCTGCGACGTAAAGCCCGGAAGTCGTCATAGCTCGCATCGTTTGCCCCCAAGTGGTCACGCAGCTGCTTCAAACCAATCTTGTTCGATGTTAGAGAGCGATTCATCCAATCTCGAATCATGCTGTACATCAGAATAGATGCTTGCTGCTTCATCCCAATCGTATAGCGCAGACGGTATTTGACGTAGCCGCTTCTTGCAATGTCGAAAAATACAGGCCGCAAGTCAGGATTACAGTTGATTGAAACGTCATAGGACAAGGATTCCCGATTGAACTTGACCTCTGCCTTTGTGAACAGAGGATACATCACATATTCTGTTCCATCTGCATTCAACGGTACTGAAACCACGTTGCCCAAAAAGTGCTTAACCTGCGACTTCAAGTTCTTTGAATTGAGCTTCAAATCCAGCAGCTTGCAATATTCAGCCAGCGTAAACGACACGTTAGAGCTTTCGGGGTCTCTCGGATTGATACGGCTCAGATAGACCTCAAGTAGCCGAAGCTCGCCTGCTGTGTAGTCCGTAAACTTCGCCCAAACCAATGCCTTGCTCTTTTCGACAAGGTTGTTTCCTGTCAATTCTTGCATTGCATCACCTCATTTCTTCCACCCTATTATACCACTGTATCGTGTACACGTCAATGATTCTGTACACAATTATTTTTCAACAATCGACTTCCACATTCTGTACACGATACTCCACTTTTTGTACACGATACAATCCACTTCTTGTACACGTTCCTCCACTTTTTGTACACAATGCTCCACTTTTTGTACACGTTCTTACTATATATATAAACAAGAGATAAACAAGAAATAAATAATCATCATCAAATAGTGACGACGATACATTTTCAACAATTTCTTCTCTTCAACGGGCAGATTGTTGAAAACGACAACTCTTTTTGCTGAATAAGAAACGTCCATCAAGCCCTATAACCTACCTGACGGTTCTATCGTGTACAGAAAATGGAGTGCAATTACACCAATAGGGGACGAATTGACAAGTCACTCTTTGATGAACGAAAATTTCACGAGAGCTCGTTAATTACACCCGCAAAAATCCACCATTTACGACTCTATGGGGGACAAAATGACAACCCAAAACCATATTTATAACAAGCCTATTGTGTACAAAAAGTGGAGCACGTCCCCCTGTATACCGTAAAAACTTCGATAATTCGACAATCAGCCGCTTATATTATTTGGATTCACGGTATAGGAATCGTTGGACTTCATGGCTGCGTCTATTCCGGCGTCCTGTGCCTGATAGAGAATCTCCATCTTTGGGGCGGTTCCGTTCGGGTCTGGGTCTGTTCCGGTAGCCTGCGCTATCTCATAGCTACCAGACACCATCCGGCAGACAGCGACCCTATCCTTCAACGGTGTGTGGAGGTTTGCCAGAATCTCCGTCAGCACGCCGATGTGGTCTGAGCCGTGATCTCCGTACCGGATGTACAACAAGGCATCTATCTCATAGGAGGAACACTCCATCATAGCATCTATGAGAATCTGCCGTTTCTCCAAATCAGAAAGGCCATCTTCCAGGTGTTCAAGTAGCCCCGGATGAATGCAAGCGTCCATATATCGAGCCACCGATACGCCGCAGCAGGTGAACCAGCGCATAGCCATCGGAAGGGAGATGGCTGCCAGACCTTGCTCCCAGTTGGCGACCGTGCCACGATTCACGCCCATTCTTGCCGCCAATTTCTGCTGGCTCAAACCGGAACGCATTCGAGCTATCTCTAATGCTTTGGCTGTTCTTACTAAATATTCATCCATAAATTCTCACCCCTTCAACAAAATCCGGCAAAACTGCCGGATTCGACAAGCCAAAAAATGGAAAAAGCTGCTATGGAGAACCAACAGCAGCCTATGTTATAACTGTATTGTCAAAAAATTCCAAAGAGGAAGGGAACAAAAATGAGAGAAACTGTAATCTGGAACCATGAACGTATGCCGATCATCGACGGAATGCCTGCCAGCGTTCCCGATGGGCGGCCACACACACCTGAACCGTGGGAGGAAAGCTAATGAACCGAACCGTAGATGCTCTGATTATTCCATACGCTCGTAGACGGACGCTGGAGCTTGTCCTGAGCCTTTCTGGGTACGAAGCTGATAAAGATGCTTACCTCGAAGCAAAAGGCATCCTGGAACGTGCCGTAGCCGCCTTGGACGATGGACGCGACCCGGCAGATAACATCGAACGCATTGACGGGCAGCTTGTGGAACTGTGAAAGGAGAAGAAGATGGACTTTACGAATGGATTCTATAAAGCCGAAAACCCTGTCGTTTTTGAAGAAGTGAAAACTTTCCTCCAGTCAATGGAACGGCGTGGAGCAACCGTAAAAGACTTGGACGATGCCATTGTGCAGCTAAACAATGTTTCGCACAGCATCAGCACAAACGCTCTCGTCAAAGCAGATGTGCTGGACAAGTTGCCTGAAAACCCCTTTCGTTCCATGCTCAACGGAATGTTACAAAGCAAAGGGTAACTTAAACTTAATGTGGCTCTTAATCATTGTCATCGCAATTTTTGGCTTCCCTGATGTGAAGTAATGGATGTGTAGAAAACGTTCGATTTTCACGAAGTTGTTAAAATGGTATTGACTACACAACTAAAAGATGTATAATCATATCAAATGAACGTCCGTACTTACCGATCGGGAGGATATGCCACAATGAGTGAACAAGAAAGAGCCAAGATTGACCGATTTATTGCATGGCTGCTGGAACACCCTGAAAAGATTCCGGCAGCGGAGCAAGCCCTAAACCTAGAATAATAGAAAATCCCTTGCGCAGAGCTACACCAGCCCGGCACAAGGGATTCTTTTATTTTACCGGGCATGAACGTTACATCTTTTCGATCAGGTTCATCAGAGCTTCACGCTGTTCCTTCGGCATAGATTCAAGCTTTCTTCTAATCCGCTCCACTGCTGCATCGACTTCACTTTGCGGCTGCTTGGGCGGGTTTTCTTTTTGGTCGCCAGAAACCAAAGCATCTACGCTTGTTCCAAAATAAGAAGCTATCTTATCGAGAGTTTCGTATTTTAAGCTTTGCTTTCTACCGTTTTTCAAATCGGTCAAAGACCCACGGCTTGCACCCGATTCCTTGCACATTGTGGTCACATTTACTCCGCGCTGCTTGCAGAGTTTTTCAATATTTTCGTACAAGTTTGCCATAATTCCAGTCCTCGCATTGTAAGGTTTGCTGAAATTACGCGAACGCTTAAAAAAGCCTTGCATTTTACGCGAAAGCGTATTATACTAAGACTGTACCGCGAAGGCGTAATGAATGATTTCTAGCAGCTTCATTATATTACACTTATGCGTAAAAATCAATAGCCGGAGGTGAAATAATGGCTGAAAAAAAACCTCTGTGTGACTTTGGCAAACAAATCGAGATTGCTCTTATCAAAAAAGACAAGACCAATGACTGGTTGATTGAAAAAGTCAAGGAGGACACCGGACGATATTTTGACCGTTCTTACCTTTTTAAAGTTAAGACAGGGAAGCTGGAAACGCCCGGCATCAAGAAAAGCATCTGCCGGATTTTGAATATTCAGGATTCGGGAGTGTAAGAAGGGAGAGAAAAAATGGCAAACATTCAAGTTTTTGAATATCAGAACAGCAAAATTCGCACGGTTGATATGGATGGCGAAGCGTGGTTCGTTCTGAAAGATGTGTGTGCTGTACTTGGCATTAGCAACAACCGCATGGCTGCTGACCGATTGGACAATGACGAAAAGGGCGTCAGCCTGATTGACACCCTTGGCGGCAAACAGGAAATGGTAATCGTTAACGAAAGCGGTCTGTACCATGTCATTCTCCGCAGCGACAAACCGGAAGCGGCTCCGTTCCGCAGATGGGTCACAAACGATGTGCTTCCTACAATCCGCAAGACTGGAAGCTACAACGCACCGCAGCTTACCCGCTCGCAGCTTCTTGCAACCGCACTGATCGCGGCGCATGAGGAACTGGAAGAGAAGGATAAGCAGATTGCGGAACTTACTCCGAAGGGCGTTTTTGCTGACGCAGTGAGCGCAAGCACTCAGAGCATTTTGGTTGGCGAGATGGCAAAGCTTCTGTCACAGAACGGCATCCAGATGGGTCAAAACCGCTTATTTGACTGGCTGCGCCGGAACGGATACCTGATTAAGGACCGAAAGCGGACGGACTACAATATGCCCACTCAGAAGTCGATGGAACTTCGTCTGTTTGAAATCAAGGAGACGTCTATTGCACACTCGGATGGGCATACTTCCATCAACAAAACACCGAAAGTGACTGGTATCGGACAAGTCTACTTTGTCAATCTGTTCTTGAGAGCAGAGAAAACCCAGAAAGCGGAGGATTGAGCATGGAACAGATTATCACCTTAAAGGTTGACCTTGAGTACCCGGATGAAGCGCACCACGCCATTGACGAGGCGGTCAAGGCTTACGAAGCAAACAAACTCAAGTGGACAGCTGAGGAACTTGCCAAAGCACAGCTCTTGGCGATGCGTATTATGAACCGACTGTGCATGGATGGATACAGTATCAGCTGGTCAAAGGCGGACAACGCAATCTCACTGTGGATGCTGGACGAGGACAGTCGAAACCATTCCAACACATTCTGTATGACTGACCCGTTCTACTGGAATACATGGATTGGCAAGTGCGTCTGTTTGTGCCGCGCAACCGGCAGGGACGTACCCGCGTTCATCATCAAAAAGGCTGGTGAGTGCTGGTGACGTGCTTTTATAAAGCGCCTAGCCGTAAACGGCGGTTAAAGCTGGCGATGGCAGCTGGCGTGTCCCGGAACGAAGCCAACAAGGTGCTGTGGTTTGAGAAATCCATCAACCAGTGCTTTGAACGGCACAACCGGGAAACCAGGAAGAAAACGGGAGTGCAACGTGGAGACTAAATATTGTGAGCGCTGCGGGCTGTATCTTGGCGTTGTCAGACCGACAAGAAAGTATTGCTCAGAATGCAAGCGCAAGGTCGATAAAGAACGCGACAGAAAGCGCAAGAAGAAGAAGCAGGAAAAGACATTTCCGTCCATCGGAGAAGTGCAAGCCCTTGCAGACAAGCTTGGAAAGCACGACGGCGAGGTGTCGCAGATGCTTGCGACAGGAGAGTTGACCTATGAACGGAAAGTACTACGGTAAGCGGGAAATCCGCTGGCACAGCCGGGAGAAAGATCGGCTGGAACACATACACAATAGAAAGGACAAAGATGAAAGCACTGGTAGAAATCGTCCTGATCTGGGGCATCGCCCTAGCACTGGTTTTGGCAGCATTCCTGCTAAACTTCTGGCTGGTACACAGCATTGAAGTTTTCGTCGGGACTAATGCGACCTGGTACATCATAGGCGTAAGCGTTCTGATTGCCACTTGCTGGATTTTTGGCACGGGTAAAAAGGCATGACCCTGGAAGATGCGATGAAAGCAAGGAACGTAACGACTTGCGCTTTAAGCAGAGAAAGCGGCGTTTCACGGCCTACGATCAATGGAATTCTTGGGAAAAGAAAGATTTTCAATAAGGATGGTGTAAGAACTGGAACCGTTCTTAGACTGGCAAAAGTTTTGAATGCAGACGTCATTATTGATGGGTCGAAGCCATTTTACATTGACTTTTTGCTAAGGAGGAACAGCAGATGAAAACTTTGAAAGGAATGGCGCTGTCCATGCTTGGTCTGGTCGCGGCAATCGCAGCAGTCGGGTGCGGCGATGCGATTCAAGGATGCAAGACCACAGCGCAGATGCTCGGCTGGGTGTTCGTGTCCTGTGGGCTTCTCGCAACGGCTATTGTTTTGTGTGCGCTGTCTGTCAGTGCAGAAGAAGACGAACGCAGCGAGCGGGAATGCCGCAAAATCAAGCGTGTAGCCCACCACACCAACGAGTGGAGGGATGCCCGGTGAAATGTCCATTATGCGGCAGTGAGAATATTACAACGGTGGACAGCCGGTCTGACCATGACAGCATTGTTCGCAGGAAAAAGTGCCTTGTCTGTAACCACCGGTGGTCTACCATCGAAATTGACAAAGACCAGTGGTACAGTGCGTTGCAAATCAAAGAGCAGCGAAAGAGAGGGCGACCGAAAGATGATTAACCTTGATAGATTCGGTGGCGTGACAGAGCCGGAGGACGGCGTGTACTTTATGACCAACGAGCAAATGGCAGAAGCTAAAGAAGCTGACCGGCTGGCTGAAATCGAGGACTTGCAGTCTGAAATCGAAGACAGGGAAGCGGAGTTGAAAGACCTCCGTGCACAGCTGGCAGAACTGATGGCTGGTTGATTTTGTACAGCCAAGTTAAGCCAAAGTAAGAACAATGAAGCCTAATGAAGCCGAAGAAAGGAAAGAAAATGAGTAAATACAAGAAAGAAATCAAGCACTGCGAAAAGTGCAATAAGCCTTTTTCAGTGTTCCCGAACAGCACCGAAACTCTTTGCGCAAGTTGCAAAAAGGACAACTTGGAGGAAACGCTTCGCAAGAACGGTTACTCACCGCAGCATACGCTTGTTAGAAGCCCTTATGACGGATTCAAGGAAGCGTTTGCTGTCGAAGATGCCGCAAGAAGGGCTTCGTGGGACGGTGACACAAGCATAGAGAAAACGTGTCGTGACTGCGGCAAAGTGTTCAAGATTACTCGTGCAGAACGCATTTTCTTCGAATTGCATAACATGGCATTGCCTAAGCGTTGCCCGGCTTGCCGTAAAGCGAGAAAAGAAGCGAGGAAGGAGAACAACTGATGGACAACAGCAAAATCCATGAAGCTCTGATGGCTGTTCAGTCAGAGTTGAAAGCCCCGAAGGGGCAGATGAACAAGTTCGGTGGATACAAGTACCGCTCGTGCGAGGACATTCTCGAAGCGGTCAAGCCCATCTTGAAAGCGCATAGTCTTGTGCTACGCCTTTCTGACAAGCCTGTTATCGTTGATAGTTGGCATTATATCGAAGCAACTGCGACGGTTGAATCGCAGGATGGAGCCACCTACACGGTGACTGCATACGCTCGTGAGCCTGAGTTTAAGAAGGGCATGGACGATTCGCAGATTACCGGCACTGCAAGCAGCTACGCTAGAAAGTACGCTCTAAACGGTCTGTTCTGCATTGACGATACGAAGGACGCTGACACGGACGAGTACCAGAAGCAGACGACAAGCAGAGCCAGCAAGCCTGCGCAGAAGCAATCGGAAGCGGAAACCATTCCCCCATGCGCTTGCTGCGGAAAGCAGTTGCAGCCTATTCAGTACAACAACCGCACCGTCACTCCGCTGGAAACTGCAAGAAGCACGAAGAAACGCTTTGGGCGCGTTTTGTGTTGGGACTGTGCTCAGAAACAGCCGAAGGAGGGCTAAATAATGCTCAACTCTATCGCAATTCAGGGGCGTCTGGTTCACACACCAGAAGCTAAGGTCACGAAGTCTGGCAAGGATGTTTGTACGTTCAGCATTGCTTGCGACCGTCAGAGCGGTGGCCAAAAGGAAACGGACTTCTTCAACTGCACCGCATTTGGTAATACGGCGCTGTTCGTTTCCAAGTGGTTCCAGAAGGGCAGTCTGATTCTGGTGACTGGTAGCATCCAGACCCGAAAGTATATTGACAAGCAGGGAAACAACCGCACCGCAACGGAAATCATGGCGAACAAGGTTGACTTCTGCGGTGGCAAGTCTGACAGCAAGCCCGCTGATCGGGCGCAGGATGCACCGCAGAACTACTCTCAGGGCAACGCAGATGGCTTCTCTGTGATTGACGATGATTGTTCGTTGCCCTTCTGATTGGAGATGCGCATGAATCAGGAAGAAAGAACGCATTGGACGCAAGATAAAATCTTGCTGTATGTGAAAGCCTGTATGTCTGCCACTGGTTTAACCAGAATGCCATCAAGAAGTGAATTGAGCGAGTATTACGGAAACGACAAGTTGACAAATGCAATTCGCCGTTTTCCGGGTGGCTATTACAAAATAGCTGAAATCCTTAATGTCGAAATGAAAGAAAGCGAAACGAAATTCGGAAAGTATGGCGAAGACCTTGCCACAAAACTGCTGGAAGAACATGGGTTTGCGGTTGAGCGAATGTCAACTAGATACGCCTATGACCTTTATGTTAATGGCAGCGTTAAGGTTGATGTGAAAACGGCAAGGCCGAGCAGAGCAAATAAGAGTTTTTGCTATTCGTTTAACCTTGAAAAACGCTTTCCGACTTGTGATGTTTATTTTTTGATCGCAAAGAGCGAAGAAAAAGAAAGCATCTACATAGTTCCTGCATCTATCAACCAGACGCAGATTGGGCTTGGCACTGGGACGACCGTGTATAGCAAGTATCAAGACCGATATGACATTATCGCTGATATGAGCAAGGCTTTTACTTCTGCAAAGTCCTGACCGCCTACCTTATATAAGAGCTGTGCTATCTGGCTACACGGGCGTCTGGAAAGATGAAACACTTGGGCGACATTACAAAGATTCACGGTGACCAGATAGAGCCTGTGGACTGCATCACATTCGGCAGCCCGTGTCAGGACTTGTCTATGGCAGGAAAAAGGCTTGGATTTGACGGCAACCGTTCCGTGCTGTTTTTGGATGCCGCAAGAATCATTAAAGAAATGAGGGTAGCCACCAATGGAATGTATCCAACTTTCGCTGTTTGGGAAAACGTGCCAGGAGCATTCAGTTCCAACGGAGGCGAAGATTTCCGAACCGTGCTGGAAGAACTTGCCCGCATTGCACAACCAGACGTTTCAATTCCTCGACCTTCGGGTAGGGGGGGCAGATGGAGCAAAGCCGGAGCAATCGCCGGAAATGGATGGTCTTTGGCATGGAGACAGCTCGATGCTCAACACTGGGGAGTCCCCCAACGCCGAAAGAGAATCGCACTTGTCGTGGATTTTGGAGGACAACGTTCCGCAGAAATACTATTTGAGCGCACGAGCGTGTCAGGGAATCCTGACGAGAGCATCAAGGCGTGGGAAGCCACTCCCGGACGTTCTCAAGCAAGCCCTTCTGGACGTGATAGGGGGGGCAAGTCCTACACCCTGAAAATCCGAAGCGGTTGTGAAGGTGGTGGCAAAGGCGCACTGGTGCAGACCGAAAAGAGCGCAACGCTTTCAACTCTGCAAGATCAGACGCTGTTTCAGCCTGTTGTGTTTGATAACCACGCACAAGACGCACGGTATTCAGAACTTAAATGCGTGTGTCCAACAGTCACAGCGAGATGGGGAACTGGTGGCGGAAACACGCCGATTGTAGTGCGTCAGACCTTTAACGAACAGTCTTTCAGCCACTACAAGGAAAGCGAAAAGTGCTCAACCCTGAAAGCGAAAGCTGGGAACATCGGCAATGGCAGCGAGTGCTTGATTGCAGAGAAAGCAATCCGTTGGATTGTTCGCCGCCTGACCCCTGTTGAATGTGAACGGCTGCAAGGCTTTCCTGACGGATACACCGACATTGGCGACTGGACGGACAGCAAGGGTAAGAAGCACAAGTACGCTGACAGTCCACGATACAAGGCTCTGGGTAACTCCATTGCCTTGCCGCAGTGGTTCTGGCTGGTGCAGAAGATGCGCCCCTACCTGAAAGAAAAGCACACTCTTGGTAGCTTGTTCGATGGTTTGGGCGGCTTCCCTCTGGTCTGGCAGACAGCCTATGGAGAGGGCACCGCACGGTGGGCAAGCGAAATCGAGGAGTTCCCAATGGCTGTAACAAAAAGGAGATTTGGCGAAGAATGATTACCTGTTGTCACAACTGCACATCACGCCACACAGCCTGCCACGACACTTCCGCTACAACGAGAGCCGGAAGAGCATCCCTTGGCAGTGGGCAGAGCAAGAGGGGATAGAGGTTAAAGCAAAAAGGCTGCGTGTCCATTGTCGGTATGACGTGGATGGACTGCTGAAGAGATTGGAGAAAGAAAATGGCATTGATATGTAATAGGTGTGGCGAAACGTTTACACTTGAGGGATATAACAAAATGAAGAACAAACTTGAAGTTCGGCCGATAATCGGTGGAGAAGAAGGATGGAGCGTTCTTCTATGCCCCTCTTGCATGGCAAAGCTGAACGACTGGCTGAAAGGAGATCAGGAACGACAAGTAAAATAGATTTACGACCATGAAAGCAACTCGATCGAATGCGACAAGTGCGGAGCAGAATACAAACTCTCGCCGTATGAGCGTGTGTCGGATTTTGATTATTGCCCTAACTGCGGCGCAAAGATGGAGGAGTAATTGAAATGAAAATCAAAATGAATCATCGTTTTATCTGCTTTGTAATAGCAACTGTGACGCTGACACTCACACTATTATTTACATCCTGTAGTTCGGCATCTGCTGATGCTGAAACCAAAACTGAAACTGCTGACCACCCTTGCTACCATGTTACAGTCTATTCCCCGGAAATCGAAAAAGTGGGCTACGGCAGCGCACGGAATCCGAAGTACACAATCACCGTGGAGAGCTTCAACGAGCTGTTGCCGAAATCATACGTTTGCAGAGAGCAGTATCACCTGTTCTGCATCCCTTTGGAAGATGGACGTTTTGAGTTGGTGTCCCCTTCATTGGTCGAAATTGAATACTACTAAAAAGGAGCAGGCAGATGAATAAGCACAGAAACCGCCCCTCAAGTGGCAAACAGGCAATGTCCGCCAATCTCCGCAAAATCGCACGGCAGAACCAGTTGTACGGCTTTCGCATGGCTCTGGATGGTATTGCCGCCACATGGGGCGCACTGATCCAGAACCTCCGATGCGATGCAGACCTGACCGATGAACAGGTGCAGAAAATCATCCGTATCGGTGACAGATACTGGGAGATGGTCGGCAAGTTCAAAGAAGAGGACATGACCCCTGACGAGTTTGCGGATTACATCACCTTAAAGTCGGAACAGGTCGAAAAAGAGCTGAGAGAAAGGTGGAGCTAATGGATAAGGAACAGCTTGCTATCGCACGGTTGCAGGACGCTGCACGGCTATCCGAGCATCGGTACAAGAAACCGTTGATGGTCACATACTCTGGCGGCAAGGATTCACAGTTGCTTGTAGCGTTGGCTGAACGTGCTGGAATCGACTTCGAGGTGGTCAACAGCCACACTACCGCAGAGGCGCCAGAAACGGTCTATTTCATCCGTAGCAGTTCAAGACGATGGAAGAACGGGGGATCAAATGCTCCATCGTCATGCCACGCTACAAGGACAAACCCGTGTCCATGTGGACGTTGATTCCGCAAAAGCTGATGCCGCCTACAAGACTTGTACGGTATTGCTGTTCCGTTCTCAAAGAAAATACTGGCCGCGATAGATTTATCGCTACCGGCGTTCGCTGGGCTGAATCAACAAACAGAAAGAAAAACCGTGGAACAATGGAGTTTAGCCATCGTGACAAGGAAAAGCGCATCATCCTTATGGGAGACAATGATGAAAAAAGGAAGCTGTTCGAGACCTGCAACCTTAAGGGCAAGATGACTGTCAATCCTATCGTGGACTGGTCTGACGATGATGTGTGGGACTACACGCACAGCGAACACCTGCCCATCAATCCGCTGTATTGCGAAGGGCAGAAGCGTGTTGGCTGCATCGGTTGTCCTATGGCCAGTAGGGGCAGACAGCGTGAGTTCATGCGCTGGCCTGCCTACGAAAAAATGTACATCTCGGCGTTTGAGCGAATGCTTAATGTCAGAAAATCAAAAGGTTTGCCGTGCGACTGGCAGACCGGCATGGACGTATTCCGCTGGTGGATGGAAGATGACAACGTCAGTGGTCAGTTGAGCATGGACGATTTGATGGAGGATAACAATGTTTGATTTTGCAAGTGAGCTTTTTGGATTTATGAATCAACGCCCTCGTTATGAACGAGAACTGAAGGAAGATACTGTCAACGGCTATCACATTGACACTTGCGCTGTTGACGATAGAAGTTGGAATTACGAAACAGCAATTCAACACGAGCAATTTAGGGGTGGGGAGTGGATTGTTGTTCGAGGATATGACAGCAAAGAGGAAGCAGAAGCCGGGCACAATATGTGGGTAAAGAGCGCAAAAGCTGGTTTCCAAAAGCTGTACGATGTATTTGAAGAAAAGATTTATCCAAAAGAAAAGAAAGAAGAAAAGCCGGTTCACTTCATTTTGACCTATGCCTGTGATCGATGCATAACATCCATGAAGCATGAAGCGTGCATGACAAAGAAAGAGTTTCAAGAAGAAAGGATTTGTCCGTTTTGCGGTGGGAAACTTCACATGAAAGAATTTGAAATTATGAACAGGTGGTAACGATGATGTTTGAATTTGTAACTCGCTGGCTGGTCTGCCTAGTCCTGCTGGCGGTGGTAGTTCAGTCTGAACGGGCAATCAAAGACATGGCGGACAACCTGTTTGAAGAACGTCAAGCAATGCTCGTCTGGCTGTTCGTCAACGTGTGTCTGGCCGTTTGTACGGCTGTTGTGATGGGGTGGAAATGATGGACAACAAACTTTACTGCCCGATGAAGATGACCAGCAATCCGCTTGGTCGGTGCGTCTGCGAGAAAGAAAAGTGCGCTTGGTGGCGACAGTTGGACAACTGCTGTTCCGTCTGGCAGATTGCACGGAATCTGGACAACATCGAAACGAAGATGAAGAGGTGAGAGCGTGAAGAAACGAATTTACCTTGTTCTTGAAACCGAAGCGGACGAGGGTGACAAGAGCATTCGTAGCGATATTGAACAGGAATTAGGGATGGCTACGCACTATTTTGAAACCTGTTCTTATAGCGAAATTGGCTTTGAGGGCTTGTGGAGAAGCACATTTGAGAAGCCGCCCAAGAAAGAAGATGCAGATGAAAACGGCTATGTGATGGCGATTGCTGGGCCAATTACAAAGTCCGATTGCGTAGGTTATCCATATAAGTGGCTGTGGAATGTCGTTGCAAAGCATCCATGCGCATACCCTGTTTGGAAACCTGTCAAGGAGGTCTGATACATGGCAACACCCCCGAAGCGTGGTCGTGGCAGACCGCCGCTGACCGAAGCTGAAAAGAAGAAGCGTGAGAAGCGAGCACAAAAGGCGAAAGAAGAAGCCGCTGCGAAGCGTGAGAAAGCGCGTGAGAAGAAGCGGATACAGAACCTGAACAAGAACAAGAGCATCCGATCACAGGTGAGTAAAAAGGTGAAAGAGCAACAGGAGTTAGCAATCACGAGGTCTAAGATGCTGAATACAGGCGATTTGCAGTCGAGAATCGGCGACGAAGAGGACAAGAAGGTCATCGGAATGATTGCAGCAAAGTATTTTGGCGACCTTCCGAGCGTGGACATGAACAACCCGATTGAAGTGCAACAACGCCTTGATTTCTTCTTTGACGCTTGTATCGAAGCCAGAATCTCCCCTGTAGTGGAATGGATTGCACTGGTGCTGGGCATCGAATGGGTGAGCCTGAAACAGATTATGGCTGGCAAACGCCGTGACGACAGCTTGCAGCAGAAGTACATCCTCAAGCTGATTCTGCAAATGCAGTCCATGTGGGCATATAACGGTATGTACGGTCAGGAGAACCCCGCAGAGTGGATTTTCCGAGCCAAGAATTACTTTGGTATGCGTGACAACGTGGAAGTCACCGTTGCACCGCCTGAACAGCCGTTGGGCGATGCCCAGAGCGCAGAGCAGTTGGCGCAGAAGTACCAGACGGCTTTGCCGAAGGGGATTGACGTGGAGTACAGAGAGGTAAAAGAGGAATGAACGGATTTCTTTTTACGAAAGACGGAAAACTTATATGCGAACTCACCGAAATATCCTTTGAGCCTTAAGGACGTTGGGGAGGAAAAATAAAATGAGCAGTTCCGCAGAATATGCAAAATCAGAACTTGCACGTATTACAAAAGACGGAGACGGGTTGCAGGATGCAATCAATAAAAACATTCTTGATATTGTTGAACTTTTTGCAAGTCAAGGACACAGTGGGATTTCCGCTGGATATGCAATGTCTATTCTTGAACGTCTTTTACGGTTCAAGCCACTCACGCCGCTGACGGGCGAAGATGATGAATGGACAGAAGTGTCGGACAAAATGGGACAAAGATGCTTCCAAAATAAACGATGCTCAAGCGTGTTCAAGACCACTGATGCACAAGGTAACACGATTGAAGTACATGACATTGACGCAATCGCTTATTCCGACAATGGTGGCCTTACGTGGTTTACAAGTGGCAACTTTCGCAAAAACGTGACGTTCCCCTATGAGCCACCTACGCACCCGGAAAAAATCTATATCGAATACACGGAAGATGTTCCGCTTGGCTGGTCTGGCGACAAGTATGAGATTATAACTGACGACAAGGAACGTATCGAAGCGTTGAGAGCCAAGATGCAGAAGAAATTTGATGAAAAGGAGCGCTAATGCAGACTGACAGAGGAATCTACCACAAGCGAGTGTGTAACCGCTGCGGAGCGGTTCTTGGTGGCAGGATGATGAGCTCTGACGAATACTTCAAGGACTGGGCGTGGCGCAGGGACACAGGCGACCTGTGCCCGGAGTGCTATGCAGAGTATAAGCGAGTGATCGGGCGGTTCAACAGAGGAAAGAGAGGGCAGAGAAGATGAAAAAAGTTTGCGTCTATAAATGCAAGCAATGCGATGCTATCTTGGATTCTGATGGATTTTTAATTTTGCCGGAGAACATTCTCGATGGAGTTTTTGAATCAAAAGAAAAAGGATTTGTCTACAGACCGCCTATCAACGCATATAGAGCAGGGGACATAGTTATTCACAGATGCGACCCTGTAACGATTGGTGTCTGCGAGTTAATTGGTTGGAGGAAAATCGGATGAACTTCTACTGCACCGCCGAGCATTGCTCTTGCATGGGCATCAAGCAGTTCTCCGATGGCAAGGCTATCCGATGCACAGCAGAATCCTGCAAGAACAAATCTGAGCCGTCCTGTGGCTCTTGCAAATGGTACGCAGAACCTGAGGACGTGTGTGTGAACGACCAGTCAGAACACGTTGCAGACTTCGTGTGGGACGAACGTGGATGCAAGGAATGGGAGAAAAAAGAGAAGGGGCAGGGTGATTGAATGAATAGCGCATTCTGGCATCCGGCAAACGAAAAGCCACAAGAGCGGACACAGCCTTTGTTGCTTGCGACTAAGACAACGTGGCGTGACAAAGATGGAAAAATGTTGCAAGGAATCTCGCCAACAACATATTGCATCGGCTGTTACGCAAATGGTCAGTTCTGGGATGAGATAGGCGAGAGACTGCCGAAAGACGTGACGGTGACGCATTGGATGGCGTTTCCGATGGTATAGGAGGACAATATGAGCGAAAGCAAAGTGATTTGGCACTCCATTGAAAAAGAAGGGCTCCCACCTGACGATTGCGATACGGTGCTTGTTTCTATGCAAACCCTTATTGGAGACAAACCAGAAGTATTTGAGGCTGTTTGGAATGGCCGATGCTGGACTGATACCTACGAAGGATACTACAATTTCGAGAAAAGCGAGTTTGGCGAAAAGTACGCACAAGTAACGCACTGGGCGTATATGCCTGAACCGCCTACGGAGGATTAAAGATGGATGGATTTGAAGCGTTAACAGAAGCAATGAGCCAATATGCTGCATCGCTTGAACAGCTTGCAAATGCTATCAGACAGTCCGAAACGCAGTGTGGTTACATCAAGCGAAAGAGCAAGCGACCTGTGTACTGCAAAGGTGAAAGGCTGCATGATGGCTACAAGCGAATCGTGAGAACGAGAGAAGGGTTTAGAAAGTGAAAAAACTTAAATTTCCTGAGGATTTCTTTACATGCGACAACCCGGACTGCCCCGACAAGGACATTGAAAAAGCCGTAAACAGGATGAAGAACTGGATGAAAGGCGAGACCTACAAGAGCAACCCTTGGTTCTTTATGGCTGCTGGTAACTATCTGATTATTGGCCTGATCGCTACGGACGGCCAGAAAACAATCTACGTTGCACGGCAGTATTATGAGATAGTCAACATTCCGGTCGAAGGTTGGCTACGTGAATCTGGCGAAGAATGCCCATTTTGAGGAGGATTAACGATGGAAGAACTCAAGAGATGTCCGTTCTGCGGTGGAGAAGTGACTATTGCAGAATCAGGCGACCATTTGACAAGCTGGATGTTCATTACAAGAGGAAACGGCAAGAACGGATGCAAGTGTAGGGTGTTTATGGAAAGCAAGCCGTACAGCTTTAATTATTCCGCAGCCTATAAAGAAAAAGTCAAGAAAGACCTTATCGAAGCATGGAACAAACGCTATAAAGAGGACTGAGCATGGAAAAAAAACGAAACAGCTTTACATTCCGCCGATACCACTTTGAAGCCATCTCCACGCTGAAAAACAAAGAGAAATCGGAACTCTACGATGCAATCTGTGCATACGTTTTTGAAGAAAAAGACGCAGCTTTGGACTCAAAAAAAGCAGAATCTTGTTTCATTTTGATTAAGCATATGCTCGATGAAGAATCGAAAAGAAGCGATATTGCGTCAAAAGGATGGTCTACACGAAAGTCATCTCATCCTCATGTCATAAATGAGATGAAGGTCAACTCATCTATGAGTTCAAAGTCATCTGACGATGAGCACATAGCATCATCTGACAGCCAGATGAACGTCAAGACCCTGCCGGAAAGCGCTGTCAAAAAGAAACCTGACATCTTCTCCGACTTTGCTCATGGCGATAAAGCCCTACTGGAATCCCTGCGAGAGTTTGCACAGATGCGTACAAGAATCAAGAAGCCCATGACAGACCGGGCAAAACAGATGCTTTGCACCAAGCTGGAAAAGTTTGATCGGCACGACTGGAAAGCCATTCTTGACCAGAGCATCTATGCCGGATGGCAGGACATTTACGCATTGAAGCAGGATGACCAGTACGAGCAAAGTACGGAGATGGAGTTTCCTAGACTATGACAATGGACGTTCAAACGGTATTTATCGGTGCGTTGATTCTCTGCAAGCCGGGCGTTGTAGATGAAATTATACCTGACCTTGAACTCGACTTGTTCAGACCTGAGCTGAGAGACGCTTTTGCGGCTGTTCAGGGCTATTGGACGGCTAGGGGCAAGATAGATATAGTCGAGATAAACACGCAGCACACAGACGTAGCGCAGACGCTTTTAGCGTGTGTACAGACCTGCGAATCGGAATGTGTACGCATTGACAGGGAACAGATGTGGCGATCACCAACTGGAAAGCCTTTGCTGATATGTGGATTGACCGGGAGCAAGAGAAGCAGACTAGCGAACCAGAGTTTAAGCACCTGTAAAGGTTCTTTCCCCCTACAACCCTCTATTTCCAAAAGCTATACCGTTAGCCAGCAGAGTAGACCGAAGGCATGAAGTTCGGACTGGCGGATGGTCTGCGACTATTCCAGACATGGAGAATTGACTTCATTTTGTAGTCGGTTGGATATGTACAAATGTTGTATAACAGAAAATGCGAGTTACTTACAAATTGAAATCGACTATCAGATACGACTATTGGATTTTTCCAGCAGGCAGACCGACTAGATTTGATAGTCTATAAAATTATACGAAATAATCCGTGATTATCGGGAGTAACTATACTCTTATACTATAATAAGTACGAATATTATACGAAATAGATATAACTAGACGGTGAATAAATTGATGAATATATGCAATGTGTTATGAATTTTATGCGGTCGGATGACTTAGCGACTATCGCACATCTCTTTCTCTAAAAGACGAACGACTATTTCACACAAAAAACACACGACTATTTAACGATGGTTCGCAAGAAAACGCTACGACTATTACTCTGCGACTATCAGCGGACAGCTTGTTACTATACGATATATAGGACTTTCAAACGGCAGTCATCTGACGACTTTACGACTATTCTACGACTATTTATCGGGAGAAACTACGACTATTGGCTACGACTATTCCGGAAGCTGTTACGACTATTCCAGCCGGAGCGTTACGACTATTGTTCGCCCGCCCTGACCGCTGACCCGGTGCCAGATCTCCAGCTTCCGGGCGTGGGAAGCATCGAGACACTGCCGGGATGACCCTTGCTAGATTGACAGGCGGAGACACTGCCCCCCCTCATCAGGTGCGCCGGGTGCAGCACTTGCCAGCGATCCGCACACGGTAGGGGCTGACCAGCCGCCGCTGGCATGGTTTGCGATATGTTGCGCCGTCTGGCATGGATCCATAACAGGGCACACCCATGCACCCTCTTATATACCTTATTATAATAGGCGACTGTACTGACCTGTGCAGCGTCCAGGCATGGCGGTGGTATCTGGTATTTGTGGAGAGCGTCCGGGCGCGTGTATGCCCTCCAGCGTGGCGCAGGTGATGATATAGTCGCTTGTGTTGGTCTTGTATCGCGGGCGGTTGAGCGGGCGCAATCGCGGGAAACGCCGCTGTAAAGCTCTGTGCACTGTTTTGCGGCGTGGGCGGTATAACTGCATTAACGGCGCAAAACGCGCTGTAAACGCTTGTATGCGGCTGTGTTGCAATATAGCGAAACAAAAGCCCTGCACCCTTAGCAGATGCAAGGCAAAAGAAAAGCCCGGCCATTTCTGACCGGGTGAAATGCTTCTTATTTGCTGGCCTTAAAAAGTGCGCTGAAAAACCAGAAGAAAAACAGGATACAAGATAATATCATTTGTCGCACCCCCTCACGCCCGCCCGCGCCACGTTTTACCGGTTTTAATGTGCGTTATAGCATAGCGCCATTCCGGGCGGCGGTCTTTTGTGCTGTGAGTGCGGATATAGCATTGAGCGTATGCAAGAGCGTTTCTATATGTGTCCTCTTTTGTCGTGCTATACGTTGAGTTACCCCACAAACACGTTACTTTATACGGCAAATTCATAATTGCGCCCCCCTTATACCACGCTAAACCGCTTGTATGTGGTGCGCTTGCTGCACTCAGCATAAATATCCGGGTGCACGGCCTGCAATAGCTTGCTATCAAGCCGGACGCTCTGCACGTCCTTGTAAATGGCCTTTGCAGTGCCCTGTACCATCTCCGGTGCGCCTTGCATCATGGCAATGATTTCAGCCTTTACAGCGTCGTTCATAGCTTCAAGCTCTTCAATGAGCCGCTTGTTTTCGCGGTATGCGTTCACTTTTTCTTCGAATGCGGTCATTTTTCAGCCCTCCAAAATTCCTTTATTCTTAAATAATACGCTGAGGTTTCGCCGTTCGTATTCTCTCCAATTCTCACCGATTGCAAGCGCTGAGTTTTGCGCCCAAAACGGGACGCCTGCCCGGTCAAGCTGAGCAAATAAGAAATGAATTGTCTTATCTGCCTTGTCTAAAAATCCGATGTCATCCGGGTCTTTTTCCCTGCAATAGGCAAGTTCAGCGCGCCAATATGCAAGGGATTCTAACAGGCCGTATGCCTTTTTATTTGCCGTGTATGTCATTTTGTGCGCCCCCTCTTAGCTGTTCAAGTATGCCAGCATAACCAACGCGCCGGAGATCATGCCGCCCACGTACCAGAGGGCAGCCCACTGGGCTGCATCAAGTACTAACATATTACTGTGCCCCCTATTACATAACCTGAAACAGTGCAGACGTGCGGGCGGTGACGGCATACAGCTTGCCGGTGGTGTTGCCCTTGACCAGAACGCCGGTGCAGCCATACAGGCCGGTGCTGTATGCGATGCACTCAAACCCGCATTCTGCAATGCGGATTGCGTCAATCTCTGCGAAACGCTTTTTGGTCAAGTCCTCTGCTGCGTTGGTGGTAACATAGCGGCGAATGTCTTTCAATGTGGTTTTCATGGTTTTTGTCCTCCTGTTTTGGTGGTGGTGTAACACGTTCTTGTGTTGTCTATATAGTAACACATTCTTGTGTTGGTGTCAATGGTTTTGCACACATTCTTGTGTTGAAAATCATTCATGTTTGAGTGTGTCCAAATCTGCACAGTTTCGGACACGTTGCCCGCCGTCCCGATCGCCCGGCGTGGCCTGTCTGGTATCGAGTGCAGACCGGTGCAGCGTGTCCAGCGTCCGGGCGTGTGTGCCGTGCCTTGCATGGTCTGTCCTGCATCTGGCACGGCCTGCCCTGCTGCCTGTGCTGTGCAGTCTGTCCGGGTGCGCTGGAGTGTGCAGGGGTACACCGGCGGGGCATACAGCCGCCGCCCAGCCCTGCCCGGTCAGTCCCTCTACCACCGAAAATTCAAAAAAGACCCACAAAAATAAATGCCCGGTTCTGTGCAAAGCGTCAAAAAATCCAAAAAATACAAAAAGGCCTCTCTCCAGGTCTAATCTGTGTTATACTTGACCGTAAGAAAGGGGCATTGTAAAATGGCAAAACTTGTAAAGTGCAAACACTGTGGCGCAAGGATAGCAGCGACCGCTAAAGCTTGTCCGCAGTGCGGTGGGGAAAACACGCCCCCGAAGCCAGCTTATAAACGGTTGTGGTTCAAAATCCTAATAGCCTTGATTGTTATATCTTTCATTCAAGACCTTGTGAATCCTCGTGACAAAACGAATGTTATTGCTAGTTCTGAAAGCGAGAAGCCAACATCTTCTGTTGCATCATCCGTAAAGATAGAATCAGAAAGCGTATCTTCCATTTCTTCTGAATCAGTTCAAGAGGACAATTCTTTTATGCTGGTTGACGGAGTGCTTGGGGAATATGGCGAAGAAGTCACTATCCCAAGTCAGACCTATGGACAATATACCTACACACGCTATTTGATTCCTGCTGGTGAATACACCGTAGAAAACAAAGGCGGGGAAAAGATGGCTACTGTTTTTGTGGTAAACAATGATAATTCGGATGATGTAAAATCCGTGTTGAGGTTTTCAAAGACAGGCGAAAAGCAAAGAGTAACTGTAGAAGATGGTTACAATATTCAGCTATCACTTGAAACACAAGCCTTGTTTACTCCTATTGAATGAGAGGTGGAATCATAAAATGTATGCCTTATTTGGAATGATTGCTTTGGTTGCAACGCCTGTGTTTGGAGCACTATGCCTTTACAACAAAGCAACGCATAAGAAAAACAGTCGGATGTTAATCGCTTTCTTTGCATCGTTCGCTGTCCTTGCCGTTTGCGTGGCTGTAACACCAGAACCGTCACATGATGAACCGACAAGCTCTAGTGTTACATCTTCCCCCGCCAAGTCTACGGCAATGGAACCAGATGGTAGCTCTATTGAGAAAGTTGCCGAAAGCTCAGTAAGCAGCACTCCGGCATCTCAAGAAGCAACGTCCGAAACTGAACAGCCTGTAAGCTCTGAACCTGCAAGCAGTGAACAGGTAGCGTCTAGTGCTTCTTCGCATAACCCGGATGATGATATTCCGACACTTGATTTGGATGACTATGCAAAACAGGCGGCTGACAATGCTGTAAAGGCGAAAGACAAATACGCTGGTAAGCAATATAAGGTGACATACCAAGTCAACAGTGTATCAGACGCAATGATTAAGCTAGATAATCCGTACACTGTTATGTTCAGCGTGAATTTCGTCACTTCTCACAGCATTGGCTATACCGTTTATATGGCTGGATTCCCGGAAAACGAAAAGGACAAGATTTCTAGGCTTTCTCCCGGCCAGGCCGTTACATTCGTCGGTGATTTTGACGGAAACAAATTCACTGATTGCCGATTCATAGTTCCGTAAACACAAAAGCCAGCGGCTAGATGTTCTCTAACCACTGGCTTTTCTTATGGGCTTATTTACGATTTAAGCGTTGGAAACATGATAGGAGTGCTGACCTCTTGCTTTTCCCTAAGGATGTCAAGCAGGCAATCATTGTATCCCATTGAATAGCTGTCCTCACAAAAATGTTGTACGGACGTTGCGAGTGCTACGCTGACAACTTCTCGCGAATGCTCATCCTCTGGCATGATGATTTCTAATGCCTGATTAAGGATTTCATGGCTTTTTTCTAAAACGGCTTCGTGCTCTTTGTTCTCGGCTTGCAACCGAAGCATTTCTTCCGAGTAGTCCATCAGCACGTCTCCATTCTAATCTGCTCACCAACAGGCAGATAGCCTGCTTCTTTGAGTTTGCTGTAAATGAACTTCTGACCGGCTCTTGTCCAGCGAGTGACTTCTTTCGTCTTGCCGTTCGGCAGTTCGATCGGATGCCCGACAACGTATCCGTTGCCAAGATACTTCTTGTAAGGAATCCACTGCTTGTTTACAACGTGCTGGATGCCCATTTCCTCAAGAATCTTGTTCAGTTTCCGAGCGGTCAGACCGTAGTTCATGGCAATTTGCGTAGTGGTCAGGCTTTCATCGGAGAGCAGCATAGCCTTTGCGTAGTCGGAATCAGGCTTCATCTTGGCGTTTTCCGCTTCCAGTGCCTTTACCCTCTTACGCTCCGTGTCGATAACACTGTTGGCAGCAATCAGAGCGCGGCTCAACAGCATCTCCGTAGATTCAGGCTCCGGGTTGGTAAGCTTCTGCTCCATCTGATTGAAAGCGTCAATGTACTTTAGTTTCCATTCAAGGGCTTCTTTGCCGGTAAAGCCAAACGTGAGTAAACTGAATCCGTCCCGGTTCATAAGGTACATCGGATACTGCTTGCCGCGATTTTCAAACGTGGTTTCGTAGAACATGGATTTGGTAGCCGAATTTTCGGCCACGAGATTCTTGATAGAATCAAGAACGTGCTTGTGTTCCTTGCCGAAGTGCTCTGCTACTTCACGGCTTGACACGACAACCTGTCCGTTTTCGCTGATAAGATTGATAGCATATTTAACCTTTTGTTCCATAAAAACTCCTATAGTTCTTGCGGAACAAGCCAATTCCTGCTATAATAAGGCTGGAACAGCTTGTTCCAGTGTGGTTCGTAAGACGTTCGCTTGTGTCTGGTAAACTAGGGCGAGCGTCTTATTTTTCGTTTTCATCGGTCTCCGGGATAGGATGCACTTCAAAGAACGTGTCGCGGATGGCTGCGGCCTGTGCGACCTTGTGTTCGGTGCAATAGGCTTTCAGCCACTGGAACTGCCGTTCGGTCAGCGCAACAGTGAACGTGTGATTGTGGCGTTCAAGATACGGACTGTACATAAACTCACCTCCCTTCATGTGGGTGCAACCAGTATACGCAATATGTTGTGGTTTGTCAATTACGCAAACGCTTAATGTAGTACTGGTATCTGTACAAAATCAAAAAGTTTGTAGATTTGCACAAAACTCAGCCCTTATTTTTGGTCGCTCCCGCTTCGTACCCTGCCCGGTAGTTCAGTTCGGACAGCTTGCCCAGTGCTTCTGCGTACTCCCTATCCTCGCTGGTCGGCTCTTTGCCGTGTGCGAGGGTTTTCAGAAATTCTTCGGTTGTCGTGGGAAAGTTCATGTTTTTTGCTCCTTTCTATTGCAGAAGCGGTCTGCTTCTGCTATAATAATTGACAGAAACCGAGACTGCGCCCTTGGTTGCGCAGCTTCTGTTTTGTGGTGGAATAGGTCATCAGTGCTACTTTGGTCGGTCGTGCTGATGGCCTATTTTTTATGCCACAAAGGATAAATCTACCGTTGCTGGCTGATTCATCGTGTGTTCTGCTGTCTTAGATTATAGACGCTTGGTATATAGTTGTCAACAGCCCAATTTGTATAATTTGTATCAGATATATCTTATTTTTACTCATTCTAACGTAAATTTACGTTATTTGATAGTGGTTTTGTAAACGGATTGGTTTACTTTAATGGTGACGCTCGAAAGTATATTTTTCGATAATTCGTAAGGCTGCTATTCAAGTATACAGTTTGTAAAGCAACAAAAAAGTTTACAGCCGTTTGACCACCCTATTGATAGTAAAAATTCCGCAAAAAACACAAGAAGATGTTGACATGAACATAAGAATGTGTTATCATTGGGTTGAAAGAGAGGATCAAAGAAAATGGCGGAAAAGAAAAAGGGCGGCGCAACCAAAAATAAAGTCAATTCCGGGGACATTCTTCGCTCCGTTATGAAAATCAGAGGATATACTTCTGCATCTCTTGCGAGGCAGATGAAATATGAAGTTTCTTCTTATGTGACAAACCGTGTTAATGCGGATGATTTGAAGTTGTCCACAATGGCAATGCTTTTGGAAGAAATGAAATACCAAATCGTAATTCAGCCTATTGGTGCTGATGTTGCATCGGATGAATTTGTTCTCAAGGTTCTTGAAAGAGACGGTGATTCTGAATGATCTACGGTTATGCTCGTGTCAGTTCCGCTGGACAGGCGATTGACGGCAACAGCCTTGAAGCCCAGTCGGAACTTCTGAAAGCCAACGGCGCACAGAAAATCTTTTCGGATGTTTACACCGGCACGAAGCTGCATCGCCCTGAACTGGATAAGCTGATGGCTGAAATCCAGCCGGGAGACACGCTGATCGTGGCAAAACTTGACCGTATTGCTCGTTCTGCCAAGAATGGCCTTGAACTGATAGACCAGTTCATTGATAAGGGCGTTTCGGTGAACATCTTGAACATGGGGGTTATGAACAACTCCCCTACTGGCAAGGTTATCCGCACGGTTATGCTTGCCTTTGCGGAGTTTGAGCGTGACATGATTGTTGAGCGCACCAGAGAGGGCAAGAAGATTGCTAGTCAGCGCCCCGATTACAGGGAAGGCCGCAAGCCCACCGAGTATGACCGCAACCTTTTTGACGTTCTTCACGAGCAGGTTGAGAAACGCATTCTCACAGTCACGGACGCTGCTAAGCAGCTTGGCGTGACCCGCCAGACATGGTATCGGATTGCTGAACAGAATAGGTGAAAGGAAAAAGCAACATGAAAACCGTAAAATTGTCAGAGCAGAGTTTGAAACTTATTGAAACGCTGTGTGATTACACCGACAAGCCTGATGTTCTCAACGCTGTTGCGGATGCCTTGTACTATGATGCGGATGAATTGAAGCGTAGGCTCAATCAGCTTGCGGAAGAGGTCAAATAAACCGAACGTTCCATCCGTTAAAACGAATTTTGGCAAATAATTTTCCAAAATGTCATTATAAAACCGAATATTTGATTTTTGTGCAGTTGTAGGCACTCTTTACATTTTCAGGTAGGGGGTGCCTATTTTTTATGCAGCCAAAGCAGTGTATCGCCATTATCGACAGCATCAAAGCGTATGCGAAGCAGAATCCGACCGAAGCACAGGTCTATGAGGACTGGTTTCAGGCAGTAGTGAACCTGAGAGACGCCCTGCCGCAAGACAAGCGGTTCGATGCTTACAAATACTCTGGTGAGCTGCGCTCCGTCTGTGCAGCCATGATGGGTAAAATGAAAACAGGCGAGGACGTGGCGAAAGTTTATGATATTATCAGCCGGACGTACCTGTTTGAAGCAAAGGATGTGTTCGACAGCTATTGCATCTACCTTGAATGGAACCGTGCGCCGGAGAAGAAGTTTTATCAGCCGCGTAGGCGCATTTTGCACACGCTTGTCAATGACCTTGAGGACTTGTTTTTCCATCGTGTAGATTTCTTGGGAATCTCGATGGCTCCGAGAACTGGAAAATCAACTCTTTGTATATTTTTCATCACATGGCTGATGGGCAACCGTCCTGACGTTGCATCGGTTATGAGCGGGCATTCCGACAAGCTGACCAACGGTTTTTACGGTGAAGTGCTGTCCATCATCACCGACCCTGTTACCTACAACTGGGGCAAGATCTTCCCTGACGTTCAGCTTGTGGACAAGAGCGCAAAGGACGAAAGCGTTGACCTGAACCGAAAGAAGCGCTTCCCCACCCTGACTTGCCGCTCAATCGGCGGTACGCTGACTGGTGCTGTTGAAATCGGCGAGGGCGGCGTTCTGTACAGCGATGACTTGATTGAGGACTTGGAGGAAAGCCTGAACGTTGAACGTCTGAACAACAAGTACGATGCCTATCTGAACCAGTTGAAAGACCGCAAAAAGCAAGGCGCATTGGAGCTGATGGTCGGCACACGCTGGAACGTGCTTGACCCTCTGGGACGCATCCAGAACCAGTATGCGGACAACCCGAAGTACCGATTCCGGGTGATTCCTGCGGTGGACGAGAACGGACATAGCAACTTCAATTATGACTATGGCGTTGGCTTTGACGATGCCTACTACGCTGACATGAAAGCCAGCATTGACGATGCAACATGGTGGGCAAAGTACATGGGCAAGCCCTATGTGCGTGAAGGTCTGCTATTCCCTGCCGATGAACTGCGGTATTTTAACGGCGTCCTGCCTGACGGTGAGCCTGATCGCAAGCTCATGGTTGAAGATATTGCTTGGGGCGGCGGCGATTTTACATCCGGCCCCATCGCCTATATTTATAATGGCTCTGTGTTTATTCCCGATGTTGTTTTCAATAATGGCGATAAAACCGTTACCAAGCCTGAAACGGTCGGAAAAATTATTCAACATAAATTGAACACATACAGAGGTGAAGCCAATAATGGTGGCGATGAATACTGCGATAGTATAGACAGTATGCTTCGACAGCAAGGCTATCACTGCTCTGTCCGTAGCCAGCGTGCGCCAAGTAATCAAAGCAAGCTGTCAAGAATCATTCAGTATGCGCCGGACATCAAACGGTTCTATTTCCTTGACGAAAAACATCAGTCGAAAGAGTACAAGGCGTTCATGGAACAGTTAACGATGTTTACGCAGCTTGGCAAAGTTCCGTACGATGATGCACCGGACAGTCTGGCACAGCTTGCCGATGAATTGTATAACGGAATCAGTAAAATTGAGCCTGTCAAGAGGCCTTTTTGATTAAAAACACAATATATTGTGTTCGCTGGGTCTATTTATTTGATTTTACCACTTGACAAGGCTTATAATGTACACAGGAAGTTTTGCAGCTTCCCTTAAAGGAATAGCTTTCACGCGGGGTTTTGTCATTTTACCCGCGTGCGTGTCAACAAGCATATTCCTCCTTTCACCGGTGAAGGTTTGTCACTCTTTCCCTTCACCGGACTTTATATGTTGCGTTTCCGATTGATTGGGGAATGCCAGCCTGTCTCCCCCACGGCTGGCGAGCAACGGTTCGATTCCGTTACGCAGCACAACAATCTTCTTTGCTTGGCTTTCTATTCTCTGAATCCTCCACCGCTACTCCCGGCTCTCGATGCAATGGTTAGGCATGACATTGCAAAGAGCAGCGGTTAACCAATCAAGCCGGGTTTTTATGTTGCATTAGCTCAGTCAGGCTAGAGCACCCGGCTCATAACCGGGCATACACTGGTTCAAATCCATTATGCAGCACCAAAATTGCAGCCGACCCGTTTTACGTCTGTCCGACAACTGAATGCAAGGGCTGCAATGGTTTTCTTCGGGCGAAGAATAGCACGGCTGGAAGTGCGAATAGTTTCCCAGTAGCTTCCAACAGGTCTGTGCTCAACAGCCTGTTTCCAGAAATCCAACGAAAGGAGCGCTCATGCTAGTTAGAATCTGTTGCCCTTGTATCAGGCAAAACCCTATTTATAAGAACGTCCGCTGTAACCGCTATCTTGGCGAAGTGGACGGGCGATATCATTTCAAGTGCGACAGATGCAAGGGCGTTATCGAAGGAGACACAAGGGAAGGATGGGTCAAAATCATCCATCCACCTGAAAAGTAAATAGCTTTTGAAGCGCAGTTTTGGCGCAGTGAGATAGACCTTAACAGGTTTGTCTTGCTGCGCTTTTTATTTTGCCAGAAAGGAGGAACGCATGGCTGAGTATCAGATGGTTGTCAATGGCTTCTTAAATGAACCGTTGACTGGGCGCAGACCGATTGAAACTCCAGAGACGGAAATCAACCGGGCGAATGTGCTGAAAGTGGTTATGGGCAAGGCAGAGCCTATCCATCTGCTGAACAAGAACGAGATTCGCTTCTTGCATAACTACTACTTGGGAAGTCAGCCTGTCCTCCACCGCACGAAGGAATACCACGCTGAAATCACCAATCGCATTGTAGAGAACCACGCCAATGAGTGTGTTGGCTTCTACACAGGTTATATGAGCGGCACTCCCTGCTCTTATGTGCGGTCTGAAACGGCAACTGGTGACGGTGAGGAAATCGCCCGCTTGTCCAACGCCTTGCAGTATGAGGGCAAGGATGCGCTTGATCGGCGGCTCTGGCAGTGGATGTTGGAGTGCGGGCAGGGCTATCGCATTGTTCTTCCTGACAAGGGGTACAACGGCAACTACCCGGACGAAACGCCCCTGCTGGTAGACGTTCCTGACCCGGACATGGCGTATGTGATTTACAACTCCGGCATCGGTCACAAGCCCATTGCTAACGTGCTGCACATCCAGCGCAATTATCAGAACGACTTGAGCGACCTGATTTGCGTGTACACGCCAAATCAGTACTTTGAAATCGACAACGGCAAGATAGTCAATGGAAAAGGAGACGGTGAGTTTCACTCTCTTGGAATGTTGCCAATGGTCGAATACAAGCTGAACCCGGAGCGGATGGGTCTGTTTGAACCGGCAATCCCTGTTCTGGATGCCATCAACGACCTTGAAAGCAACCGTCTGGACGGCGTGGCGCAGTTCATCCAGTCCATCATGGTGTTTACGAACTGCCTTGCGGACAAGGATGCTCTTGACCAAGTAAAAGAGCTTGGCGCAATGTGCCTGAAATCCACCTCTGGTTTGCCCGCTTCTGTCTCGCAGATTGCAAACGAACTTGACCAGCAGCAAAGCCAGACCTTGCTTGATTCCATGTTGAACGTGTACCGCAGTCTGACTGCCATGCCTAGTGCCACTGGCAGTGAGAATGCAACGTCCGACAACGTTGGTGCAGTTATCGTCCGCAATGGCTGGAATCACACCGAAGCAAGGGCGCAGCAGTACGAGAATATGTTCAAGTACGCTGAACGCCAGAGCCTGTCCGTGATGCTGAAAATCCTGCGTGACACGGCTCGTTCTAAGCTGATGGCAAGTGACATCAATATCAAATTGCCCCGCCGCCAGTACGACAACCAGCAGAGCAAGGTTCAGATTTTTGCACAGATGCTCAGCCAGAGCATTGACCCGCAGCTGGCGTTCACTACGCCCGGTCTGTTCCCCGACCCGCAGGCTGCTTACGAAATGAGCAAACCCTTCCTGATTGCTTCTGGCAAGCTGGGCGAGGACGGAAAAGCACCGAAGCCACAGGAACAGCCCAAACAGGATGCTACCAATACGGATTCTGGAAATATGGAACAAGAAACGGGTGATGCTGAAAATGAGCGCAAATAAGTATACCTATGCGGATATCAACAAGGCCATAAAGCTTCTTGCTGAAATGCGCGATAACTTCGTCAAAAAAGACGATGACAAGTACGATGACCCAAAGCGGGCTGAAAAGTACGATGCTCTAAATCTTGTTCTGTATGCCATCAACATCATTCCTTTATTGTGAAGTAAAGGCTATTGCCTTTGCCATATAAACACGGCAGGGAAGCCGGGATATAAATTTCGCAGCGTTGCAGGGAAGCAACGGTAAAAAAACGCAGGAGGAAATTAACGATATGAAACTCAATGTGTTGCTTGGTGATGCCTACAAAGAGGGCATGACCGCCGATGAAATCATTTCTGCGCTTGAAAAGGTTGCAGACCCTAGCGCAGAAGTCGAGAAGTTGCGTAACGCCGTGACGAAAGCCAATGGTGAAGCTGCCGAGTACAAGAAGCAGCTCAAGGCAAAGCGCACCGATGACGAGAATGCCGCACAGGAACAGGCTGATAAGCTGGCAGAGATGCAGAAGCAGATTGAAGCCCTGACTGCCGACAAGGAGAACCTTGTCAAGGAAAAGACCCTTGCATCCTATCGTGAGAAGTTCGTTGCGCAGGGTTATGACGCTGAACTCGCCAACAAGGCTGCATCTGCGCTGGCTGACGGTGACATGGACAAGGTGTTCAAGTTCCAGTCGGAGTTTATGACCGCCCACGACACCGCTTACAAGGCTTCTCTGCTCAAGGATATGCCCACACCTCCGGGTGCGGATGGCAAGGGCGGTTCTGACAGTGAGGGCGTGGCGTTTGCCAAGAGCCTTGCACAGCAGAATGCAAACACCTCTAAGGCATCGAGTGACGCAATGAGTGCTTTCCATTAACAAGGAGGAAAACATGAAGTTTACCCGAAACACGGTCAACGGAATCAACGATACCATCCTTGCTTCCAATGACTACACCGCCATCCCCTTTACCGTGACCGAAACCGCTGCGGTTAAGGCTGGCTATCCCATGACCAAAGCTGGCAAGAAGGCAACCTCTGCCACCGCAGACGGCATTCTTCTGTATGACGTTAACCCGGCAGAGAATCCCAACGCTGCCCTGCTGATTCGTGGCGTTATCGATACCAAGAAGGCAGCGGCAAGCTCTGGCTTCACCTACGATTCTGATGCAATCACTGCTCTCAAGACTGCCGTTCCTGGCATCTTCTGCCGTGACAACATCAGCGTGAACGCTTAATAGGAGGTAAAACAACATGGCACTGAATCTTAAGGAAGTCTTTGCCCCGGCTGCGATTGCCGCCTATTGGACGAACGACCCCACCAATGCGATGCCTTTCGCATCTGACGCACTGTTCCCTGCCAAGAAGAAGGCCGGTCTCGACCTGAAGTGGCTGCGTGGTCACAAGGGCGTTGGCGTGTCCCTGATGCCCAGCGCGTTTGACGCAAAGGCTACGTTCCGTACCCGTGAGGGCTTCAAGTTCGATGAGACCGAGATGCCGTTCTTCCGTGAGGGCTACCATCTGGGCGAGAAAGACCGTCAGGAAATCCTGCGTGTTCTGGACAGCAACGACCCCTATGCCCGTGACGTGATGAACCGTCTGTACGATGACACTGCACAGCTTATCACTGGCGCTCGCATCGTGCCTGAGCGGATGATCTGGCAGCTGCTGGCTCCCGCCAATGGCGTTCCCGGCATCACCATCAAGGCAAATGGCGTGAACTACACCTACAACTACGACCCGGACGGCACTTGGAAGTCTACCAACTACAAGGAAGTCTCTGCCGTAAAGTCCAAGTGGAACGTCACCACTGCCACCCCCATTGCAGACCTGAACGCCGCAAAGGACGCTGTTCTGGCAAGCGTTGGCGAGGTCGTGACTGAGGTGTACATGAACACCGCCACCTTCCGCAACATGATTGCTGCGGACGAGGTGAAGAACCGCTTCATGACCGTCACCGCAAAGACGAACGCCGTTCTGCTGGACAGCGAAGCACGGCAGATTATCGAATCTGCAACCGGGCTGAACATCCATCTGTACGACAAGATGTTCAAGGCAGACCAGTACAGCGCAAGCGAGAAGTATCTGCCCGATGGCATGGTGGTGGTTGCTCCGTCCGGCGCTCTGGGTAGCACTTGGTATGGCACTACTCCTGAGGAAGCCGACCTGCTGTCTGGTCAGTCTGGTGCATCCGTGTCCATCGTGAACACTGGCGTTGCCATCACCACTGAGCTGACCGTTCACCCGGTCAACGCCAACGTCTACGCTTCCGAAATCGTCCTGCCGTCCTTTGAGCGCATGGACGCTGTTTACTGCATCAAGGCTTACTAAGGCGAAAGGAGGAAAGCAGCATGGGAGACCAGTATTCCGAAGCGGCAGTCAAGCTGGGGCAGTACATCGCCCCAGCACTTGACCGTGAAGTCACGGACGAGGACTACCCACTCTTCGACCTGCTGCTTGATTTTGCCAAAGACAAGATATTTGCGCAGGGCTACCCCTTCGGTAACAGACCGGACGAGTTACCCTCGCAGTATCAGTCGCTGCAGATACGCATGGCTGCAGAACTGTACAACCACATCGGCGCAAACGGACAGACGAGCTATACAAACAACGGCATTACCCGTGTGTGGGAAAGTTCCGATGTGGCACAGTCCTTGCTAAACGAAGTGGTTCCGAGAGTAGGTGTTATCGGCTGATGTTCAATGGTAGCCCACTGGATAAACGCCCGCTGTGGTATTCAAACCCGGTCGGCGAGAAAACGCCTGTTGTGGACGAGTGGGGCAACGAAACTGGCGAGACATCGCAGACGTGGAGTGACCCCGCAAAGCTGATGCTAAACGTCAGCCCCCCTACTGGTTCTGCGGAGGCAAGCCCTTTTGGTTCGTTCACGGATTACAGCTACGTTGTTAGTTCGTCCAACAAAAAGCACAATACACCGCTTTATGAAGGCACACACGTCTGGTTTCAGACGGATGTTTCAAAGCCCTTCAATTACATTGTGGTCAAGGTCGCAGAGCATATCATAGATACGTTGTATGCGCTAAAAGAGGTGGCTGCAAGTGAAAATTAAAGTGATGTTGAGCGATGCCGGACTTAAACAGGCTGAGGAGGATATTCGCAAATACAAGACCACCCTGAATCAAAAGGCGCAGTTGTTCGCAAAGGCACTTGCCGATAAAGGCCTTGCTGTTGCAACAATCCGTTTTGCCAATGCCCAATATGCTGGCAAAAACGATGTTAAGTGCGAAGTTGTGCAAAACGGCGCTTCTTGCACCATCCTAGCGGAGGGCAAGGCGGTTGCTCACATCGAGTTCGGCACAGGTGTTACGCATCAGGGCTGGGGCGCTGCCGGAACAGTCGGCCCGCTCCCCTTGCCTGATAACATTGGCGAGCATGGCACATACGGCAAGGGAAACGGCAAGCACAAGCGCTGGTACTACTACGGCGAATCTGGCAATGCCGGTACGCCTGTTAAAGAAGTGGACGGCAAAGGCCAGCTGAACTACACCAGCGGTAACGATGCAGCTATGGCTATGTGGGGTGCTGTTGAAGAAATGGCTTCTCAGGTCGAAGCAACGTGGAGGGAGGTTTGGAGTAGTTGATTGATTATTTCAACCCTATCTTTACGGTTATCGCTAAGGAACTGCGGAAGCAAGTTCCCGGCATCTTTGTTACTGGTGAAATCAACGACAGCAATGTCAAGAAATTTCCGTGTGTGCAGATAGAGGAAAACAGTAACCTTCCTGTGCACATTGATTCTGCCGGGCACAGCAAGTACGCTGCCGTTTCTTTGCGTGTCCGCGTCTACTCCAACAAGGAAACCGGACGCATTGCAGAAGCACGTTCCATTGTTGGAATCGTGGATTCCATTCTCGAACCACTCAACTTTTATCGCAAGTCGTTTGCCCCGTTGAATGGGCTGTATAACAATTCCGTCTACCGGATTGAGTGCAGCTACGGGGCAACAATCGGGGAGGACGGAACGATTTACCGAAATTAAGGAGGTAAACATTCTATGGCAACTGGCATTTCCAGTTACGGAATTACTCTTTATGAAGGAACTTCCGGCACTATGACCAAGCTGTGCGACATCAAGGATTTTCCTGACCTGATTTCCGACCCGAACCTTTTGGATGTCACTACTCTTTCTGACCCCATGCAGAAGCAGATTTTTGGCATCAACCAGTCTGACCTTAAACCCTTTAACGCATTCTACAACAAGACGGATTACGCCGCCGTTGTCGAGCGTGGCTACAAGGATTCGGACGGTGAACTCAATGCAACGCATCATTATGCTCTGAAGTTCTCTGATGGCTCCGGGTTTACTTGGGATGGTATGCACCAGTGCGGTATGTCCGGCGCAGGCGTTGATGAACCGTTGGAGTTCCCCATCAACATTATTTTCCTGAGTAAACCCAAATGGGCTGAAACGGTTTCCCTTGACATTTCCTAATACATCTTAATCAAATCAATCAAACCGGGCAGAACTGAACAACGGATTTGGTTCTGCCCCTATTTATAAAGGAGAGCATTTATTATGGCTGCTAAGGTTATCAACTTTCATTCCCCCGATGGCAAGAACACTTACGAGCTGACTTTTACCCGTGACAGCGTGGAAGCTACTGAGCGTGCTGGCTTCCAGATTGGTCAGTACACCCAGATGACCAATCTGCTGTCCAACTCCCGTGCCCTGTTCTACGGTGCTTTCCTTGCCCGGAACAAGGGTATCAAGCACAAGGTCACTGACGAGATGTTCTACCACATCGATGATAAGGAAGACCTGATGGGCATTCTGCTTGAGATGTTCATGGATGCTTCCAAGTCCCTGCTGGCAACTGACACTGAGGACAAGACCGCAAAAAACGCAACGTGGGAGATTGTGTAACCGCACAATCTCAGGAAGCAGACGGAGAGGGAGAGCCATTTTCCTTCTCCAAGCTGTTCCATGATGTAGAAGCCTATTACATCTCTATTGGCATGACCTATGACCAGTTCTGGCACGGCGACGTCTGGCTGGCGAAGGCCTACCGTGACGCAGAGGAGCTGCGAGAGCGCAGAGCCAACGTCGAAGCGTGGAGAAACGGCTTTTACATGGCATCTGCGCTTTCCTCTACGGTTGGCAATATGTTCCGAAAGAAAGGGTCTAAGCCCATCAAGTATATGGATAGACCGCTTCCCATTACCCAAAGGGAAAAAGACGAGTATGAATACCAACGCGCAGTTGAGGCGCAGGAGCGAATCAAGAGAATGATGTTCTCTATGATGGAGCAAAAGGATGGTGGTAGTGATGGCTGATGTTGATATTACAAGCCTATCCGTAGAGATTTCTGCGGAATCGCAGGGCGCAGAGCTTAATATCGACAAGCTCACTGCCGCCATTTCTAATTTGCGGACAAAGGGCAACGTCACGAAGGTTGTGAACAGCCTTGACAAGCTGGCTAACTCCATTGCAACGCTGAAACAGGCATCTGCTGGAATGTCCGGGCTGAATAAAATCACGAGCTTCTTGAACGGCCTTTCCAACGTCAACACGACCGCAAGCACAAAGAGCATTAACACGGTCGTGAACGCCATCAAGAAGATTCCTGCGGCTGTGTCCGGCTTGAACGGTGTGGACTTCTACTCCATGTCCGGGAGTATCACTCAGCTCACCAACGCTCTGGCCCCTCTGTCTATTTTGGACGCATCGAGCCTTAAATCTCTTGGCAGTGCTTTCAATGCGATCGGCAAGGTGCCTGACCTGACCGACAAGCTGAAAGCGACCGACCTTGATTCCTTTGCAAGCTCCTGCCAGAAGATTTCTACCGCACTCACTCCCCTTGCATCTCAGCTTGACAAGGTGGGCAATGCTTTTGCAAAGCTTCCTCCGCAGTTGAGCAAGGTCGTGACGCAGGCGAACCGTGTGACTGCCGCCAATGAAAAGCAGAAAAAGAGCTATCTTAGCTTGTCTGCGCAGCTTTCACAGTTCCAAAAGAACATGGCAAAGCTGGTTTCTCTAAAAGCCATCGGCACTTATCTCGGCAACGCCGTTGCGAAGTTTAATGACTTCTATGAAGCGGCCAATATGTTCGGCGTATCAATGGGAGACATGACGAACGAAGCGAGCGGATTCATCGACAAGATGGAACAACTGCTTGGCATTGACCCGTCGGAAGCCATGAACGCTATGGCGAACATTTATAGCATGACAAAGAGTTTCGGACTTGCAAAAGAGCAAGCCTATACTTTGTCAAAAAGCCTTACTCAGCTTGGCTATGACCTTTCTTCACTGAAAAACATTCCTGTTGCAGAAGCGTTTACAAAGATTCGTTCGGCTATGGCTGGCGAGCTTGAACCTATGCTTCAGCTTGGCGTTGACATTTCTCAGGCAAGACTCCAACAGGAGCTTCTTGAACTTGGCTTTAATAGACAGGTTTCAACGCTTTCTCAGGCTGATAAAGCTACTTTGAGATACATTGCGATCTTAAAGCAGACCACTGATGCACAAGGAGATTTCGCCCGGACACTATCTAGCCCTGCGAATATGATTCGCATTCTGAAAGCGCAGTTGTCTGGTCTTGCAAGAGACATTGGTTCTCTACTCTACCCTGCTTTGAAGTCTATTCTTCCCCCATTGATTGCCGCTGTTGAACTTATCCGGGAATTTGTGCAATGGATCGCAAAGCTGATGGGCGTGAAAGTGGAGTTCCCTGATTTTAGCAACGCAAGTGCGGATGTTGGCGGCGTGTCCGATGCCCTCGACGATGCAACGGATTCCACAAAGAAAGCCGCAAAAGCCCTCAAGGACTACACGATGGGCTTTGATGAACTGAACATCATTGACCCCACGCAGGAAAGCTCTGGCTCTGGTAACGGTGCGTCTGCTGGCAACATCTTGGGCGACGTAGACCTGTCTGGCTACGATATGTTCAAGCAGCACAACGAAGAGTTTGCAAAGCAGATTGATGCTATCAAGCAGAAAATCAAGGACATGCTTCCCATCATTGGAGCCGTTACCGCTGCGCTGGCATTGTGGAAAATTGTTGATTTTCTGACAGATATTGCGACGGCAATCTCCAAAATGACTGACTTGCAAAAGTTGGCTCTTTCGATTGCAACGGTTGTAATTGAAGCATCGCTTGTATTCAGTTTTGCTAAAGGATATGCATCTACTGGCAATCCCCTTGAACTTTTTGGAGAAGTCGTATCTGCTGCATTTGGCTCTTTTGTCCTCTGGCGTACGATGGGTGCAGATGGTATCACGCTTGGCATGGGTGTCGCTTTTGTGGCAAGTCTTGCCGGTCTCACTTATGCGCTTAAAACCGGCTCTGCAAAAATAGACAGTCCGAGCACATGGATTCAAGGCGTTTTATCTACTGTTTTTGGCTCGATAGCCGGTATTACGCTTTTGACCAATCTTGGCTTTGGTGGCGCTGCTGCCGCTGCGGTTTCTATCAGCCTTGCAGCAATCGTTACGCTGGCTGGCATCACCTATGGTGCAACCAAGAGCGGGCA
>ERZ1026848.105-NODE-105-length-44341-cov-26.229215_pt1 | contig 44341 bp, 59 predicted proteins | sample MGYA00380154_ERZ1026848 | MGnify/ENA primary metagenome ERZ1026848 (study PRJEB33269, sample SAMEA4719790) | human gut metagenome | biome: human-associated habitat; feature: organic feature; material: feces | place: Cameroon | collected 2013-10 ...
CCAGTTACCCTGTGCGGCGGCGTGTCCACCGTCACCCTGTGCGGCGGCGTGACCCTCGTCACCCTGTGCGGCGGCGTGACCACCGTAACCCTGCGCGGCGGCGTGACCCCAGTTACCCTGTGCGGCGGCGTGACCCTTGTCACCCTGTGCGGCGGCGTGACCCCTGTAACCCTGCGCGGCGGCGTGACCACAGTAACCCTGTGCGGCGGCGTGACCCCTGTCACCCTGTGCGGCGGCGTGACCCTTGTCACCCTGTGCGGCGGCGTGACCACAGTCGCCCTGTGCGGCGGCGTGACCATTGTTACCCTGTGCGTAACTGCCGTTGCCCTCCTCTTTCGCTTTTTCAAAGTCAATTTTAATCTGTGCTCTTATAAGCTCTTTCAGGCTTATCTTTGTCCCGACTTTAAGCTTTTTCGTCACATACTTCCTGGTATCATCGGTCACCGCTTCGTCCAGCGCTTCCACCTCGGCGAACTCGTTCTCCGGCGGGTAATAATTAAACACGTCCATCGGCTCTGCGCAAAAATGCATACCCTTTTGGCAAATAACTGCTTTGTCCTCCTCAAAGACCGTGTTCTCCGCGTACTGCTTTCCGCGGCACACCAAGCCTTTGTCAAATGCCTTGTAGCCTTTCATTCCTCTCACCCTCCTATAAACTTATTCACAAAGTACGCTTGACCTTTCCCCGTCACCTTTATGGTTTGCGTGATCCTCACGCTGCCGTCGGGGTTGTTTATCGCCCGCTCCTTTACCTCCATCAGCCCCCGCTCCATGCTGTACTGGGTGGGCATGTTGGTGTACCGCATTATGTAGCCGTTCTCCCGCATCCACTGGAAAAGCCTGTTCTGTCCGGTCTCTACGCCGTTTTGCCGCAGTATCTTCGCCAGCTCCCCGACCAGAATGCTGTTGTCGCTTGCCGCTACCGCGTCGGCGAACAGCGCCTTCGGGCGCTGTGCCTCGGCTATGGCCTCCGCCTCCTTGCGGCGCTCCTGCTCCGCTTTCAGCGCTTGCAGCAGCTTTATCCCGCTCTCCGGGTCTGCGATTATGCTCTCTATGGTGGTCTCCGTGGCGTATGCTCCGTGCCGCCGGATGGTGGGTATCACCTCGTGGGTTATCCAGCGCTTAAAGGCTTTTGCCTCCGGCTTCCGGCTTCCCAGCACCAGCGTGTATAGCCCCGCTTCGCTGACAGCGTTGACGGGAAGCCCGTTGCTTGCACCCTCGATTGAAACGAGGGTGCGCTCGTCAGTATCAAGGCGGCGGATTGCGTCCGTAGGATTTCCGATTTCCAAAGCCTTGCACACATCAGCCGCCACGAACCACGGCTCGCCGTCCTTTGCAATCGTCCTCACTTCGCCGAATTGCTCATTCTTAAAAATCTGTATGTCGATGTCAGTCATCGTTTGTCCTCCAACTGTCTTATAATCTCTCCCCCAAAGGCGTTTTTGGTAAGCTTTATAAACTCTGATACCGTCATCTCGCCCTCAAGGTCAACACCGTGGTCTTTTGCAAACTGCTGCCTGCCCATAAGGCAGGAACCTGTAAGCTTGTGATGCCACTCGAAAAAATCTTTGGTAGGATACTTAACGCCCTTTTTGTGGCACTCCCAAAATTCCGCTATACGCTCCTCGGTGGGCATCTCCTCAAAAAGCTTGTCCTGCAAAGCTGCTCTCGCTTCCGCAAGCGTTTCGCCGTGGGCAAAACATTTACCCTCTTTAACTATGTAACACGGCGTTTCGGTCAAATCGCTATTTACAATCGTCCCTTTTGCGGTATTTCTGTGTATGTGGCTTACGGTGGTGGCTATATCGTCCACCATATATATTTTTTTGCCGTTTATGCTATTTAAGCCGTAGCCGTAGCCGGAGCCGTAGCCGTCGCCGGAGCCGGAGCCGTAGCCGTAGCCGGAGCCGGAGCCGTAGCCGTAGCCGGAGCCGGAGCCGGAGCCGGAGCCGGAGCCGGAGCCGTCGCCGGAGCCGGAGCCGGAGCCGGAGCCGTAGCCGGAGCCGGAGCCGTAGCCGGAGCCGTAGCCGTCGCCGGAGCCGGAGCCGTAGCTTATAAACTCCAAAATCTTCATCTCTTCCATTCTTTCACGCCCTCTATGCTCTTTATAGCCTCGGCGGTGCAAGGAATAATTTCAATAGCGTCTAGCACTTCAAGGCTGTCAATCGTCATTGTAAACTCGCAGCTTTCCGGGTTAGTCGTACCCTCTGCCGCAAGCTGTAAAAGCGTTGCCGCTCCGTCCCAGTACCAAAGACAGCGTACATTGCGCATCTTAACCTCGCTGCCGTTTCTCTCCTCAATTTCGCCGTAAAACACTCCGGCTCTGTCGCACCTTACGATAAATTTCTGCTTTTCCATGGATTTATCCTCCTTTATTTTTTCGGTCGCAAAATGCTCTCAAAAGTTGACAAAAGTCTTGTTTTGTGCTAATTTATATTTGTATTAGTTTATTGAGCACTCTTTTCTCGCGCTTTGTCCTCTTTTGCCTTGCTTTTTGCTCCTGTGCTCTTAGTATATCTCGAATTATTCGAGAAAGCAATAGCTTTTTAGGATTTTTTCCTCGAAAAGTTCGAGATTGTAGCAATGCACAAACTTTTGTTGGAAAGGAGCGAATTATATGTGCGAAATTGATAGAATAAAAGAACTCGCAAAAGAACAAAAACGGTCACTAAGTTATATTTGCGCTCAAATCGGAGTTGCGAACAATTATCTAACAGATATCGCCCGCGGCAAAAACACCTTAAAGCCCGACCGCCTTGCGCAGATCGCGGACATCCTCGGCACAACGCCGGAGTACCTGCGCGGCGAAACGGACATAAAAGAAAAGCCCGCCGAAAACGGCGAGCTTTCCGAAGATGATAAAAAATTGCTTGATTTTTTTAACCGTTTGCCGGAGAAAGTGCAAAATCTTTTTGCGGATATGGAGCGCCTTTCGCCCGAACAGCTCGACGCGCTGGAGGCTGTCGTTCGCTCCTATCTGCCGAAAGAGTGATTTTTCTTTCTTTGCAAAATCTCAAAAAGTTTTTTTCTGTCTTTTTCATCATATGTATATCCTCCTGTCTGCCCGCTCCGGGCGTCCGTGCCGTGTGTGCAGCCGCCGACGGCTGCGGAAGATATTTTCGGCGGCTTGTCCGGCTTGCTCCGGCTTGCACCTAAATCTTACCATTTTTTCAAATGGGTTTCCATACCTGAAAATGCCTTTTTTTGCTTTTCGATAAGTAAAAGCGTTATCAAAATAAATTTGGGGTGATATTATGCTATCGGACGAGCTGAAAAAGCTCAAGGAAGAGAAAGGGCTGACCGCGCATCAAATAGCCGAGCAGTCCGGTGTGCCGGAGTCTACCGTTATCCGTATCATCAACGGAAGCACTCCCGACCCATCTTTTTCGGCGGCCACCGCAATGATAAAAACGCTCGGCGGCTCTGCGGATACCATTGTGGGCATTGAGCCGAAGCTGCTGTCCTACCGTGATCTGCTTATTCAGCAGTGCCAGGACGACATAGCCCACGAGCGCCGGCAGTTTAAGCGCGTTTTAATTTTCGCATGCGCCGTTATGGCGTTCCTGTTAGTTTTTGTTGCAGTAGATGTAATCCTCCCCGGCGTGGGATGGATAAGGCATTAAGGAGGTTACGCTATGCCTTACGAATCCGATAATTATCTTTCACTGGTGATAGCTTCGGCACTGATTGCAATCGTTAAATACTGTGCTTTCCCGTTGATATTCGCCAATGTACGCAAAGAACCTATCAAAAGAAAAAAATACAAGCTTATTTGCTGGGGCGTTAATGCTGGATTGTGGTTTATAACCTCTATATTTACATTCATGTCAACCGGGAAAGTCGGAGCAGGGGCTTTTATTTTGTGGACTTTAGTATTTGTAAAAGTAGGAACCTCTCAGCTTGAAAAACGCGGTATTTTAATCCCGGAAGAAGAAAAGATAATGTGCCCCCGCTGTGGCTACCAAATGGCAAAAGATTGCCTGTTCTGCAAAAAGTGCGGGCAAAAAATGCCTGAGCCCGAGCCCGAGGCAGAAGTCGAGGAACAACCCACCGAAGAAAACAGTAAATAAAAACTGCGCAAAAGAGATATATAATATAATAATTTAGTAGTAGTAGTAGGTGATGTGGAAAACTTTTTGAGAAATCGGTTTATATAAATCCTCGTTTCATCATTCAAAACGCAGATTTAACCAAAACATAAGTTTTTTTAATTTGATTAAACCTGCGAAACAATAAAAATGTTGAAAACTCGTTGAAAACTATGTTGAAAAAATGTTGAAAAGTTGAAAACTCATTTTCAGCCCAATTTTTATGTTGTTGAAAGTTTGTTGAAAAGTTGAAAACTCTGAAATAAAAAGAACCCCCGACGCGACGAACATCGGGGGACGGAGCGGACGGAGATTGCAAAGTCCGCTCCTTGTTTTATATTATAAGCTTTTACAAAGGAGATTGCAAGAATGAAAAGAACAAACACCGCCGTATGGCACGAAAAGTATCAGCGCTGGCAGATAAACGTCCAAAAGGACGGCGAGCGCAAATGTTTTTATTCCGGCACGCCCGGCAGAGCAGGGCAGAGGGAAGCAAACAAAAAAGCCGACCTTTGGCTTGAAGAAAACGTTATCAGCAAAAAGGTAAAGGTCAGCGACGCATACGAAGAATACTTACAAATGGTCGAAGAAACTACTTCCCGCAGCAATTACCGCCCGAAAGAAAGCCGCTATCGCAATCACATAAAGCCTGTTATCGGTATGCGCAGCATTGACGCGCTGTCCGACGGCGATTTGCAGAACGTCATAAATACCGCCTATACCAAGCACAAGCTGTCCAAAAAATCGCTGGACAGCCTGCGCGGCGACCTTACGGCGTTTTTTAAGTTCTGCCGCAAAAACAAATATGCAAATTACATCCCGGAAGAAATCGTGCTGCCGTCCGCGGCGGCGGTTTCCGAAAAACAAATTTTGCAGCCAGAGGAGCTGTATGTGCTGCTGACATCCGACAAAAGTACCTACCGCGGGCAAGTCGTCGACGATAGATATATTTATGCCTACCGTTTGCAGGTTCTCGCCGGACTGCGCCCCGGTGAAGTAATCGGCCTGCGCCTTTCCGACTACGACAGCGGCGAAAATGTAATTTACATAAAGCAAGCAATAAACACCCTGCAAGAAAGAACCCACGGCAAAAACAAAAACGCCCGCCGGGCGGTGTACCTAACCCCCATGGCGAAAGAAGTCATTGAGGAACACATCAAAAAATACGGCAAAACGGATTTGCTGTTCGACATCTCCACCGAAAACCACTACACGGATATGCTCCGCCGCTATTGCGAATACAACAACATTACGGTTGTTACTCCATACGAGCTGCGGCACACCTTTGTTTCCATTGCAAAAAAATTGCCCGAAGGTTTTGTAAAAACCGTTATCGGGCATTCAAAAAGTATGGACACTTTCGGCGTATACGGTCACGCAATTAAAGGCGAGGACGCTGCCATAACCGCCGCCCTTGATGATGCCTTCCACAGCGCCATTGACAAGTATAAAAATAAAAGTGTGTTATAAAGTGTGTTATTTTCAAAAAACAAACCGCTTGATTTTGGCTTAATCAAGCGGTTTGTTGATGGTGCGGATGATGGGACTTGAACCCACTTTTTACGAATTTGTGCGTTTTAGCAAATTCAAAAAAAGCTGATAATAATGCGCTTTTTCTTTAATTTTATTAAATGTAGAAATAATTAAATTAAGATTCTTTCGTATAAAAGTGTGTTATAAAGTGTGTTATTTTTCTCGTTCGACTACGCCGTGATAGTACCCCTCAAGCTTCGCTTTCGGGCTTGCCGCGTCTTTGTCGAAAAGAAAAGCTTTCGCCATGTCGGCGTAAAATTCTGCCATCCCTACGCCGTACTTATCCGCCACTTTGCTATAGTCAGAGTACATCACGTTCATCGTGATATACCAGTCCTCTTTTGTGATATGCTCAAATCGCACGCCTATACTTTCGGCCGCTGCCGCCGTTTGTGCCATATCCCAGTGAGCGCCGTATGTGCCGTCTTCGTTGACAAGTCCTGCAGCCCACTTTTCCGCATCTTCCGCGGTAAAATCTCCGGCGTGGTGTAGGTGCTCGCACATCTCGTTCACCCGAAGCCAGCATCTTACCATCTGGTCGATAGCCGCGGCGGAGCGCTCCGAGATAGCCCACTCCGTCATGCACTTTTCTATGCCGTCAAGCAGCTTTTCTTTGTACGTCTTTATAGCTTCCATATTCTTGCCCCCGCCGCGTCAAAGCCTCACTACGCTGACCGCAAAGTTGCTTACTGCCGAGTCCGTGCCGCTAAGCACGAAGGACAAGATAGAGTTGTTGCAGCCGATGTTGCGCACGATGGTAGTAAATGCGATATTCCCGACGGCATTCGCAGCCGCTGCGGTGGTAGTGCCGGTCGCGCCCGCTATTGCAACGCCGTCTTTTTGTCCGGTAATCGTGACCGCTCCGGCGGCGGTTGGCGCTACGGTTGCCGAAACGGACACAAGATAATAGCCCGCGCCGATGGCATTTATACTGTTGCCGTCCTGACGGAGATTACAGCCGTATCTGCGTATGGTGCTGCCTAAAGGAATGAGATTTCCCACCGCCACGGCATTTGTGGTGGTATTTGCTGTGTAGATAGCCGCTTTGCTCATAAGTAAACCTCCATAATATCAAAATAGGGCGGCTTTTTTGCCGCCCTTGTTACCTCGCCAAAAGGGCGCCGTTTTTAGATGTTGCCGTTGCAACAGCTGGAGCAGAAGGGGGAAGGGCCTGCGCTGTATGCGTAGCTCATCGGGTAGCGAACTACGCCACACATGCGGTTATCCATTTCCAGAGAGCTGACCTTGTCACGCAGCGACTGTATCTCGTTGGTCTGAATCAGCTGTCTTGTCGCTTCGGCTTCGGCGTGGATTACGCTCGTGATGTCGCAAGTCTGCTTTTCGGTCTGTGCGGAAAGATTTGCCGTAGCAAGTCGGTTTTCGCAGCAGCACTCGGCGAGCTGTCCCTGCAAAGCGCGCCCCTCGGCAGAGATGGCATTGTTAAGCGCGAAAGTGCTGTCGCAGACGCCGTTGCCGATAAAGGTAAGCCTGTCATTGAGCTGTCCAAACTGCTGGCCGAAAAGGATTTCCTGCTGGCTTGCCGCGGTGGCGTACTGGCCAAACTCGCCCTGGCGATTCATGCCCCATCCGCCGCCCATAAAGACGAAGAGGAAAAGGATGATAATCCACCATGCGCCGTTTCCGCCGAAAGCGCCATCGCCGCCGTCCACAGCAGCGCGAAGGTCGGAAAGAGAATAGTTGTCCATTTTCGTTGTCCTTTCTTTGATTTTTTATCTAAAGCGTGCGCACCGCCTTATTTCAAAAAGTTAGCGAAGTTTTCTGCCTGATTTTTAAGCTGTTCAAACTGTTGCTTTGACATCTGTCCGCTTTGCAGCAGTTTTTCCACCTCGGCCTTTGCCCCCTGCGGGGTTATGCCCCGCGCGAATTTCCGAAATTCGGAAATCATTTGCAACGGATTATTCGTCATCGCCGGTCTTTGGGCGTTTTTTAGGTACTGCATTATCGGGTTTTGCATTGTATATCTCCTCCAGTTTTTTTAGTCGGGCGTCTATGCTTGCTATATCTATCTGCGGCGCGGCTTGATGCGGAGCTATGTCAAAAGCTCGTACCGTCTTATATCCTGCGCCGTCCGTCTGGCAAAGCCATACCACGGGAGCTGTATCATCCATCACGATGATTTCGCTGTTGGGAGACATTTGCAGCGCCTGCGCGCCGTTTTCGCCGTTTACATGGATAATTTCGTACTTAGGTGCTTGCTGCGCCGTCATAGCGTTGTATCTGCTTACATATGGATTTTGGTATCCGCTCGGGTATCCTTGATAGTAACCGCCGTGATCAAACATAAAAAAGCATCTCCCTTCCTGTGATTAAATCGTATCACAGAAAGAAAGATGCTTTATCGGGTCTTTATAGGGCGTTTATTGGGTCTTTATCAAGTCCGCGAGTTTTTTAGCGGCACGCTTGTGCCGCTCAAGGGTTTGAGCATACGAAAGCCCTATGCTGTCGGCTACATATCCAAAGTCTTTGCTTTGGAGATATATCATGCTCAAAATTTCTTTGTCGTGCTCATGCTCAAAATTACAGTCTTGGAGGTATGCTCGAAGCTTGTCTTTTGAGCACACGCTTTTAATGATGCGCTTGTTTTCTTGGTGCTCAGTAGTCATTTCGTGCTCCATTTCTGCAAGCCGGAGCACTCTATAAGCCGATTAGTTTACGGTTACATGTATCACTGAACCCGCTTGAGCATCAGTCTTTTTTGGCACCGGCCGCGCTTCAATCGCCCTGAAGTCGTAATACTCGTACCATTCGTTATGCGTGTAGGTCATGGTCTGCCCCTCGCCGATATTGAGCAGCTCCACCGGGTTTACCGTGGTATCATATTGCCACCGCTTAAACATCGCGTGTCCCTTTTTCGAGAGCCCCACGCAGTAAAGCGGATATTTAACATCCGTGTCAAACTGAATGTGCAAATGCGGTCCGCTCGTCTTGGCTCCGGTGTTGCCGTAATATCCAAGCAGCGTTTTAGTGGTAACTTTGTCCCCGGCTTTTACCTTTGGCATTTCAGCCATGTGCATATATGTGCACACCACATTCATCGTGCTTTGCGTCTTGCGATTATAGCAGTCCTTGTAAATAATTATAAGACAATAGCCGCAGCCGCTGCCTGCCCCGGTGGCTTTTCCTCTCAGGCCGTCAAGCCCGGCGGCATATACAACGCCGTCGCCCAAACCGTAAAGCGCGCGGTTCTTGGAAGGGCTTGCACAGTCAATTCCATAGTGGCTAAAGCCCCAATACTTGCGGTATTTGTAATTCTTATAGCCTGCCGTAGGCTTAAAATCTTTAATCGGCAAAATAAGCTTCTGCATAGGTCAGGCCTCCCCGTCCGGGTATTCCTCGTGGTCGTTCACCGGAATTTCATAGCGCAGTGCTCTTTCACTGTCGCCAATGCCGTCAGTAGTGGGGTCTACAAGCACGCCGAGAGCCGCAAGCGCAGTTACAATGGCAACGCCCGTATTGATTGCCGTGGACTGGCTCAAGCCCGGAGTGATACCGAATGCGGCAAGCACCGCATAAATAAAGGTGATTGTTGCCGGAACCATGGTCATCCAAAAGGTCACGTTTTTAAGTCTTACTTTCCAGTTGATTTTCATTTTTTCTTTCCTCCGTTTATTTAATGATAAATGCTAAAACAGCGCTGATTATTGCGCTGATTGCGCCTGTGATAATGCAGCCGACGGTCACGCGCTTAAAATAAGCCGCCTCGTCCACTGGGGCTTTTTCAAGGCTTTCCAGCCTTGCGCCCTGCTTCTTCTGCTCCTCGAGCATATACTTCATATTTGTAGCAAGCCGTTCCACGGCGACCGCCATTTTTTGCTGCTCTTCGAGCAGCCTGTCCAGCCTGTCGAGCCGCTTTGTGTTGCTGCGGCTCCGCGAATCCACTTCGGTAAGCTCTTTTATAAACTGGTCATTGTCCATTCGCGTCTCCCTCCATAAGCTTTATATTATTAGCTATCCGCTCGTTGCAGGGGTCTGCGCAGAGGGCGCTACGCGCTGCTGTAAGCGCTTTTGCCCTTCGCCCTGTCATATAATAGCCGATAGATAACATATCAAAGGGGAGGGCACTCCACGCCTCCTGCTCACATATATAAGAGCCATCCTTTTCAGATATTGCCGTTGCCTTTTCTCCGGCATAAACTACTCCGCCCCAGTCCTGCCGTCCGTAATAAAACCTTTCAAGGTCGTACCACGGTTCGCGGGTTCTGTATCCTTCTGCGCAGGCGCGCAGATAATATTTTTCCGCCTCTGCGGGCTGAGAAAGTTTGCAGTAACAATCACCGATAAACCGCATACTTGCGCAGCGCTCCAAGTCCCATTTTGATTCCGGCATTGCAATATGCCGTTTGAGCATTGCGATTGCTTCGCGATTTTTTCCGTGAAACATATACTCTCGCCCGAGATAATGCGTGCTGCGGTCATTGTGAGGGTTTTCCTCTACCGCAAGCTCCAAAAGGTCAAGATATTGCGCTCTGCTTTTCGTTGCATCCGCCCAGTGCTCAAGCACCATGCCGTCAACGTACACATATTCCTCAAGCGAATTGCGCTCTAAAATCTCGTGAACCGGGTTCACCCATTTGTAAGTCCCGTCGTTCGCGTGGATTTTATCAGCGTCAAAAGTTACTCCCTCGCCTCCGTGCTCGTTGTGGTTCCATATGTACTTGTACTGTGCCCTTGTTGTGCTGTTTCGCCAAACAGTCAAAAGAGCCTCCCGCCAGCCGTCGGAAAGCCGTTCGTCAAGGTCGGGGCAAACACAAATTTTTGCGTCCTTCGGGACAAGCTTAAGGCAGTCATTTCTCGCAACATCAAAGCGGAAATCCTTTCCGTAATCCGTTTCTGCAAAAACAAGCTTGTCGCCAAAAGCTTCTTTTGCCTCTTCAAAAAGCTTTTTCGTTTTGTCCGTGCTTCCGGTATCAAGAACGCATATATAGTCTGCCGCGCCGACATTCTCAAGCCAAGAAAGCACATTGTTCTCTTCATTTTTGCAAATAGTATAAACAGCTATTTTTCTGTTCGTCATACCACTTCCGCCTCACTTTGCAAGCTCATCACCTCCGCATTAAGCTCCGACACCTGTTGAGTAAGCTCCTCTATGCGCTCATCCGCGGTCTTTTGCGCCATCGTTACATAAAATTTGCCGCCGTTGTATGTAATCTCTTGTAGAACGCAAAACTCCGTAAGGCTTATAATAGGTTCAGCGCCGTCCGGGTCAAGAAGGTTGTAGCTCCCGGGATTCAAAAAGTGATTTTTAATGTCGTCAAAGCTCCCGCCGTTAATAATCAGCTTCACCCCGCTTTGCCCTTGGCTTATTCCCAATGCCTCGGCGTTTACAAGCGGATAACTTGTGTTATCCGCAAATTTTACGCTCATTCCCATATTGCCGTCCGCTCCTTATGTAATCGTTATAGTGTAATATGTATTGCCAAAAATACCGCTTTCGGTTGTCTTTTCGATAGTAACCGTAATATTTCCGCTTATGGATTCTTCGCGCTCTATCAGCGCATCCGTGCTGCCGGCTGTGTATTCGGCGCCGTTTATAACAACCTTGTATGCTGCCGCTTTAACGGTGTGTGCGCCGTGCGCAAGGTCAAGCACCGTTGTTTGATAAATCTTAGTGCCATCAATCATAACATATCCGCTTGTTTCGTCGCCGGTTCCGGTGACCGTAATACGGTCAACCGTCGGGTCGGTGCTTCCGGAGGCTAAAAATGCAATGTACTTGTACGCTGCAACGTTGGTCTGCGTTGTTCCGCTCGCCGAAATTGCCAATTTAATGCTGCATTCGCCGCTCACATCGGACAAATCAAGATAATGCGTGGAATAGCTGCCGTTCGCTACGGTAAAATTGCTCATATCATTTGACGCCAAAACAGATTTAAGGTCTAATGTCTTTAATATCGCTCCAACGGCATTCTGAATTGCAACGCTCAGCGTGCTTATCGCGTAATCCTTTTTGCCGCCCACAACCTCAAGCATTGCATATCCGGTCAAATCATAAGTACCTATTACGCAAGACAAGCTGTCACTGCCAATAACACGCATTTTAAGTCCGGCGCTGCCAAGCTCGGTGTAGCTGCCGCTTAAAACCGTGCCGTTAATGGTTTGAGGTGCGGTATCGTAATCGTAAACAACTATTGTTTCTGCCGCTGATGCTTTTTTGCTTTGCATAAGCAGCCTTCGCCTTGTGCTCATCATATTAAGCACTCCAATTCTTAAAGATTATGTATCCGTCCACCGCGCTGAACTCCCACACAGTTGACGCGGCCGCTGATGTAATATCGCCGTCTGCTGCGCTGAATCCGCTGAGTGTTACTGTCGGAGCTGATGCTCCGAACCGAATAAAGCCGTGGCTTTCGCCCTCTCCGGCGGTTAAAGTAATAGACGTTACCGCCGCATAGCTGTATTCCTTGCCGTTTCCGAGCGTAACTGTTACAGTTCCTGTTCCTGTAACCTTGGTTGGCGGAACAATATAATCCGTTCCCGCAACAGCCTCAACGATTTTCCCGCCCTGAGCTTTTAACAGCTTGCCGTTTGCAAAGGTGGTCGTGGTCGTCGCGCCTATCTGATTAAGTCCGGCTGCTCCTGTTGCTCCGGTGGGGCCTGTTGCTCCTGTGGCTCCGGTCGCTCCGGTAGCACCTATCCCACCGGGCGCCCCGGTTGCCCCTGTTGGTCCCATAGGACCCGGAACGGTAGAGGCTGCCCCTTGCTTGCCTGTGGCTCCGGTGGGGCCTGTCGCCCCTGTGGGTCCCGTTGCTCCTTTAAGAGCCGCAAGCTGCTCCGGCGTAAAGTCATTATAAGTAAACCGCGCTCCGGTGTCGCCCTTTGCTCCGGTCGCTCCGGTGGCTCCTGTAGCACCCGTGGCTCCGGTGGGGCCTGTCGCTCCCGCCGGTCCCGCAGGTCCATTCGCTGGGCCTGTCGGCCCGGTAGGCCCCATATACGCCGGAAACTCTTCATACTTTCCGGTTGTGGGGTTATAAATTTTGATTACTCCTATCGGCATTATCACCCCTCCTTACAGCACCAGTGTATAAAAAAAGTGCGAGGGCTTCTACCCCCGCACTAAAAATATTTTTATAAGCAAAAAGCTCTATCGAAAGATAGAGCTTTTTACTTCGCAGCTTTCGCCACTTTAACATTTCAATCCACAACCGCGTGCGCTTGCGCTCTGATTGAGCCACCCCCGCTTACGCGGGGAAAAATCAGCGCTCACGCGGTGACAAAAGGGATTAACCCTTGACTATAATATAGCACTATGCAATGCTTTTGTCAAGAAGTTATCGGAAAATGCTTCTTAAACTTTCACTTCCGCATTAACCGTCAAATCTCCCTCAACCATAACGGAAGAATAGTTTACACCCCCTATATAGAACGGCTGCGGAGTTTCGCCCATCTCTGAAACAAAGTAGTTTTCCTCGGCTCCGTTCACAACTGTTGTAAGCTGCTGTCCCGCAAAAAACACTATGGTATTTTTCTTTACCGTGATTACAGTGTCTGCGGTATAGGCTTCTTTTTGCAGGTTCCCGCTGCCGTTTATATACCATACCGTAACGCCTGCGCTCAAAGCGTTTCCTGTGAGGGTAAGAGCCGCCGTCTCTATTGCCGCTTCTTCGTACGTCCCTGTCCGCAGAAAGCCTGCCCGGCTTGTGTATGTCTTGCCCTTTGCCACATCTGCATCGCCTGCGTCCCCGAGGTCACTTGCCGGCATTGATAAGCCAAACGAGGCTCCTTTGTCCGCCGCAATGGCTTCGTTTACCTTCCCTGTAAACCGCGCCTGATTTACGGTGGGCAAAATGCTTTTGCTTGTCACCGCTCCGGTAATCTGCGTCACCTTTTGCCTCGTCCCGGTCACCTTTACTCCGTCGACATACGCAGTCTGCCCCTTGACTATATCCTCCGCCGCAGCCGTGGCGTCGGAAGTGTCAAGCTGTGCGGGCAGTGCGTTCACCTTTGCAAGCACGCTTGCTATTTTTGTTGTGTTGTCGTTAAGGCTCATTCAGCACCTCCTCCACCCTTGCCCTCCACTTTTCGGGCACTTGTGCAAGAACTATTTTCCCCAGCCTAATTTGTATTGCGAAAAATTTTATCATTCTGCCACCCCCAAAAGCTCAAGCATTGCTTCTTCCAGTGCCGCAAGCCGCTCCTCCGCCGTAGGCTCGGGAACAAATTGCTCTGCCGCCATAGCTTCAATCTCTGCGATTTCTTCTGGGGTTGCTTCTCTGCTAACACCATCAATCCATATCTTCATTATGCAAGCCTTCTTCCGTAAAGCGTAATTGTTCCTCCGCCTATAGTACCGTCGCCTGATTTTTCTATGCGTAATCGGTAAGGATATTTTCCACTTGACATTGGAATAGCTGTAAAACCAGAATACCGATTCGTTGTGCTCATTCCTAAACCGGTATTTTTAATCACCGTTGAAACATAAAGGCGGTCTATGCTTTTTTCTGCTGAATCAAAAGAATGTCCTGACATTGTGTACTTTTGCAAGCGCATAATAGCACATGTGCCATATACGTTGTGGATATACGCCGGAACTGCCATATTACAAGCGTAATATGCTGCGTAGTCCCAATCGGGGTATAGAACAAACTTCAAAGTAGTCGCTGCATCCGCTCGAAGGCCGTCTACTTGTAAAAAGAAGTCATTATAAGTTTGAAAAGGCAGCGAAATATAGGCAGGAAAATCCGTGATGTCGGTCACATTATATTGCGAAACTTGCGTAAGCTTAAACATTTCATCGGATACCATATCCGCTGCTTCCCACGATGTAGGTCTACCGCTTGCGTCTACGGTTTTGACCTTGATGGTCTGCCCGATTGCCGCAGATGTAATCCCAAGGGATATATCGCTTCCGCTCCCCGCCGCTTTACCCTCCAACGCTGTCAGCACTGTATCAAGGCTTGCGCCCTGTGCGGATATAACCTCGTTCTTTGAGGCTATTGCCTCTGCTATGTTGTTGCTCATATCATTCTTCCTCGTATATTATTTCAAGACCATATGCTTTTGCCGCTTCGTGCTCAATGCGGCAACCTCGTGCCTTTTCAAATCCTTTGCAAAAGTAAGCTGCGTGGCAAAGGCTCATATTTTCAAGCGACTTTGCCAAAAAGCAAAGCGGTATTTGTACAACTCCCCTTTGCTCCATTTGCTCTTTGCTATACCATTCATCGGTAAAAAGGGTGTTTATAATTTCATAACCCTTTTCTTCAAGAGCTTTAATCGCTTTTTCTCTTGTTTCTACGATTTCCTTATCACTTTTTCCTGCCATAGGCTGGCTTAACATTGCTTTTTTCATAATGCTTTCATTCCTTTCTCTTTTACATTGCGTCTATCTGTGCCGTTACATTTCCGACAAGGTCATACAGGCATTTCGCACTCGCCACCTGCTCGTCCGTGCTCGAAGAGGATACGGAGGTTACAATGTCAACATCGCCTCCGCTTCCCGGCTCGCCCTTCGCGCCTCTCGGTATTCCAAGGTTCAGCACCGGGCTTTCCGCAGTGCCCCCCATACTCGCCGTTGCGTTCTGCCCTGCGTCAAGGGTTGTCACCGTGCCTATGGTCAAATTCGGCGTTGCGCCTGTGTCGCCTTTGTCACCCTTATCTCCTTTCGCGCCCGGGCTTCCCTGTTCGCCCTTGTCACCCTTTGCGCCGGGACTGCCTGTGTCGCCCTTTGCTCCGGTCGCTCCGGTGGCTCCGGTTGGCCCGGTAATGGAAAGAGGAACGCCCGCTGCACCGCTCGGGTCAATCCACACCGGGAAATCGGGGCCGTTCGGCTGCGTGCTGCCGTAATATATGCCTGGCGCGCCGTCTTCTCCGTCCTTGCCCGGGTCGCCCTTGCTTCCCGTCGCACCCGTCGGTCCGGTGGGTCCGGGAATCGTCGAAGCAGGTCCTGTCGGTCCCTGCTCGCCGATAACATTGCCTACGATGTGCTCCGTGCCGTCCGTAAGCACAAATACCACATCGCCGTTTTCCTTCGTGTATATGCGCTTCAGCCCTCTGGATATATTTCCGTATGCGTCCGCAAACACCTGTACCGGCAGTTCAAGGTCAACTTTTGCTTCAAAAAGGTTGTCTGCCATCTCGTCCTCCTTACTCTACAAGCATAGGCGCGTTTATAACGGTTCTGCGCCCCAGTGTCGGGCTCTCATAATCGCCTACGTAGCGATAACGCCCACGGTCAAAAAGCGCCGTAACCTCGTCCGTAAAATCAAATTCTGCGATATTATTTTTCAGTGCAAGATTTTTTCCTTTTCCAAACTCAAAGGTCTTTACAAGGTCGTTTTTGGCACTGAAAAACTTTACCGTCAAGGTGTCTGTATCGTTGTTAAAATTTATTTCCTCGTTATCCTGGTCTTTCAGAAACAGATGAATATAATACTGAAAAGTGTTTCCTTTGTAGAACTTCAAAACTCCGTTTTCGTTTCGGGGCGAGGTTTCCGCCCTTGGAATTGCCGTTGCCATACATAAACCGCCTCCTTACAATCTCAGTGTAAAATAAAAGTGCGGGGGCTTCTACCCCCTCACTCATATTTTTTTAATCGTCTTTAAGCCAGTTGTCACACATCTTCACGACCGCATCGGTGTTCTCGTAAATTCCGGTAGCGTAAAGTGCCTTGCGGATTTTTGCCCGTTCCGCACTGTTCGCGTTCTGGTACAGCGGCTTCCAGTAATTCGTCAAAGCTCCCTTGATATAGCCTTTAGCTTCATTCTCACTTTTACCGCTCGCAACATACTCTTTAATAAGCTTGTTTGTAGCTTTGCGAATTTCTGTAGAATCGCCTTTTCGCATTGCCTTTTTAATTCCTGCCGCCTTGCTCGTGTCTATAAGCCCCAAGGCTTTCCCGGCTCCGTAAATAGTGCTTGAATCCAAAAAACCGTCAACCGCCGCTTCATATATCCCCGCGAAGCTTGTATCTTTCAGCGGCTTGGTATTGACCGCTGTGTTGAAGATTGCCGCAAAGTCTCTGTAAACGTTCCGTACAGGCAGTCCGAAAAGGTTGAATACGACGGTCAGTTCTCCCAAAGCACCGCCCCAGTCGCCTTTCTTTATTTTTTTGAGTGCTTTATCGACCGCGCTCACAGAGTCGGAAATCATACCCATTTCGGGAAGCTCCGTCGTAAAGCCCTGAATCGCTTCGGAGATTGCGTCTACGCCCGGCAAATTAAGAATCGGAATAAGGTCGCTTCCTATGTTGTTTGCCAGCTTCTCGGCGTACTTTTCAAGGTAGGTTTTGTCCTCGTCGCGGTCGCGCAATGCTCCGATTATAGATTTAAGCAGTGCATTTGCAAGGACATTAAGCGCAAGTGCCGAAAGCCCGCGTGCCGCACTTTTGGCAGCCACCTTTTCCTTGCTGATGGAATCTACAAAGAGGTTGTAGCTCAGCGTGGGCTCCATTTTGAACGCCGATATTATCTGTGCAATTCCCCTTTGGTCCCGCATCATCGGGCTTTTTACAAGTATGCTGTCGTATACCTGCGTTGCGTTCACGATCTCATCAAACCGCCGTCCTGCCGCCCGCTTAAACTCCTCCGTTCCGCGTTTCAGATCCGTGGTGTCCTCAATTTCCGCCATAACGGCGTTCATAATGTGCCCCCAGGTTACCCAGTCTGCCTTTTCGGAGAGGAACCCGGTCACGTCGTCCAGCTCTCCGGTGCTGTATTCTCCGGTCGCAAAAAGCTGTCTCATATAATCCTTGCCTTTCAGCTCCGGCTTCAAAATGTACTGCTCCGCGCTTCTGCCTGTGCCTATGTCAAACCGCCCCATATTTTTCAGGAACGCCGTGGAACTGTAATCGTACATTTCTTCAAGGATGTTCTTTTGACGTACGGTTTTGGCAAGATATTTTCCGTCGATCATCGCCGTTGCCCTCATAATCGCCGAAGGCTGCTGAATCGCAACGGAAAGGTTGGCCGCAACCGCGGTTTTCTTAAATTTGCCGAAAAGCTTGCCGAAAACATTATCGTCGTTGAGCTGCACCGCTCCGCCGAAGCTGTCGCCCATAAGCCCGGTGATGTAGTTAATACCCTCCGTGCCGTAGCTGTCCCGGATAGCCTGTTTAACGCTCGTGCTGCCGTGCTCCGCGTCAACCGTATCCTTGTAATTGAGCACTCTCATAAAGTTATCCTGCTGCACCGCAAAGGCGTGGTAGCGCGCAGTGTCGTTCATGCTCTCCGCAACAACCTTGAAAAAGTCGTCAATCACGATTGCGGCGTTCGCGTTCGGGGTAAGCGCTTTCGCGCTGCCCATATTTTTAAGCATTTTGCTTCCGCCGGCCTGCTTCGTACCATCGGGGCTCACTTCCTGCCCGGCGTGGCTCTTAGTGTAATCGCTTGCAACACGGTAGGGGAAATAGTAGGTTTCGTTAAACTTTTTATAGCCGTAAAGCGCCATAGAAGTTTCATTTCTTCGTGCGCCCTCCACCGTGGTAAGGTAATTAACCACCGCATCCGCACAAGCTTTCTGCTCGTCGGTAAGGAATCTGAACATTTTTTGAATATCCGCAATGTCGAGCTGCACGCCCTTAGAGCTTTTCACATACTCTTGCATAAACTTTTCGGGCGTTTTTGATTTTACGACTATGCCGCCCTCCTTCATATGCGCCGCGCCGTCGCCGAGAGCTTTGCCGCGCTTATAGGTAGCATAAGCCGCAAGTACCTCGTTTCGGGTCATTTCAAGCCACGCGCCTTTTCTTGCGGTTTCAAATCTCAAAATGTCATTTTTGTTCTTCTGGTTAGCGCTCGACCAGCCCCAGACGTGGTACTTTTCATAAACACTCGCCATAAACTTCTGGTCTTCGTTTATATCCTGCGAATATTTAAGCTGGCTGTTGTACAGCATATCGTTATACAGCCGTTTCATACCGCCGCCCATTCGGTTGAAGAAATAATACGGCGTTATATTATCGTAATTGAGATATTTGTCCGCCCAGTTTACCGCTCCGCCGAGTGTGCCGCCGCGATAGGTCTTATATCCGTGGTTTTCCGCCGCCCTTACGGTCTCGGAAGCAAGCTCGGAAATATTCTGCCGTCTGCCATCCACAAGCAGCTTGTTTCCGTCCCGGACAATGTGAGTGAAATAATCCGTTATCGTCTGAACAAAGAAAAGCTCATCCGCGGAAAGCTCCGAAAGCCGCTTGCCCTCGACGGTCTTCTCCATTTTGTCAAGGTAATCCTTAATGTCGGGGTCGTAAAGGTCGTTAAGGTCGCTGCTTTCCTCTGCAATCTGACTGTACGCCTTTGCAAGCGCGTCAAGCTTGCTCTTCGAGAAAACACTCGAGTTGTCGGTAAAGTTGCTTAGGAAGCCAGCCACAGCGCCGCGCAGGTCTTGTGGGATGTGCTTGTTGTCCGTGGGATTGAGCAGCATCGTATTAAGAGACCTGACGCCCTTGGCTATACGCTTGCGCAGCACCTCGCGTCTGGCGCTGTCAGCTCTCTCCGCTTTGTAGTTTTCAAAAGCTTCCCGCCGCGCTTTAAGCGCCGCGTCGCGTTTTTCCCGCACCTCGCTGAGCTTGTTCCGGTAAGCCTTGATTCTGTTCTCGTAGCTTTCGGCGGTAACACGCAGCTCCGCCGCATCCTTGGCGCCTTGGTTCATTTGCCCGGCAAGAACGCCCTCGGCGCGTGCAGCGTCAAGGGATTTGTTATAGTTCTTGATAGCATTATTTATGTTTTCCGCAGCACGGTTTACCTTTGCGGCGTTGGCGCGCTCACGCTCCTTGCGGCTCGCCTCGGAAAGGAAGCTGCCAACGGTTTTGTCGAACAGATTATCAAGCTCCGTGTCAAGGCCGCTGTCGCCGTTCATAGCCCATTTCACAAACTCATCCTCGGTCATATAGTCGCCGATGCTCTCAACTCTGCCCTTGTTCTTCATAAATGCGGAAAGCTCATAAAGCTGTTCTGCGCCGTCGGTAGAGCCGCTGAAAAAATCGGGGTAGTTGTTTGCAAGCATATCATACAAACCGTCAAGAGAGATTGCGCTCGGGTCGCTCGTAAGCTTCAAGCTTCCCATATTGTTTTTACGAAACCTTTCGTAATCGCCAACGTCGCTCCTCGTGCCGGGGTCAACATATATCGCCGTATCGCGCAGAGCGTCCCGCTCCTTTTTATAAAGCGCTCCGTCGTCCACAACATACTCCTGCGAATGGCGGTAAGCCTCTCTGTAAAGCTGCTCAATCAGCCCTTCACTTTCGCTTATGGTAGGCCCCTTGTCGATTATCTCGTTGATTATCGGCAGCAGGTACAGGCTTCTTTCGTCCTTCGGCACGTGGAATGTAGCGCCCACCTCGTTCATATAGCGCTTCGCCGCTTTTCTGTTTATCTCTGCGGCTCGTCTGCTCGTTTCCTCGCTGGGCTTTATGCTGCGCTCGTACTCGGCTCTGATTGCTTCCGCATACGCTTTTTCAAGGGTTTTAAGGTCTGCTGTCAGCCTCGTTTCCTGCCTATCCAGAATGTCAAGGCGGTTCTTGTCCTCAATACGGAGCTGATATTGGATTTTGCCGAGATCGGAAACGGAAGACTTGACTTCATTCCCTTCTTGTGCTATACTACGGATGAAACCAGATTTGTTTCCCCCCAAAAGCGGCATTTGCGCGCTGAGGGCTTGGAACCATTGTCTGGCTTCTTTTTTGTTCGGTGTTAAATAAAGAATCCTGTCAGCAGCCATCTCATTTGCAAAATTGCGATTTGGGTGTACCGTCTGGACTTTATTTATGATATTTCCACCGCGCCCTTTAGAAATCATAACCCCAATCACTACTGGCGAAGAGCCTATATACAATTTGCCATACACGTTAACAGAATGTGTTTCGTGCTTGTCTACATACTCTGTAATAACAATAGGGTTATCAAGCACTTTCGGAATATCTTTTATTTTTTCAGACGGAATGGGGTCGCTTCTGTCCTTCATTTCTTGACGAATTTTTGAAACATCAAAATACAGCCGTTTATCAGGGATTCCTACTAAATTCAGCGGGGAATCCTTTTTTATTTCTCCGACAGTTATATACGAACCCTCTTTCAGATTTTCGAGGTTGTCAATCTGCCTCGAATAATATTTGTCCTCAGTAAAGTTTCCTCGCTTGCTATACCGAATATCCGGGTTCTCGGTCGGAGTTTGGTTGGTGACTGATTTTATTTGATTTGATTCAAATGCTATATATTCCTCTCCGCCGTTGTTCACACCGTCATATCCAAGGCTTTGCAAATATTCTCGCGCTTTAATGCCCGCTCCGTTTTGCCCTTGGAATTTTTTAAGTGCCTTATATCCCATTGCTTCACTTGCCGGATTAACAATGTTCAAATAGTATTCGCCGACTTTACCCCCATATCCTTGAGCATCAATTTCCCAAGGGCTAAAGAAAGAACCTTGAATGTCCATATTTGCTCTGGCTTTTGTCCTATCAAATACAAAAAATTCCTTGTCGCTTCCGTGGTACACCGTCAGCAGCCGCCCTTCCTCGTCCCTCACTTTGCTGTCCTTGAAGAATTCCTGCTGTGCTTCGGAAAGCTTCCTGCCCTCGGAATCGACGCGCATTGAAAATTTCACATCTCCGCTTTCTTCCGCTGCCCCGACTGCCTTTTTCGCTTCAACGCTTTCTTTCAGCAGGGCGCTCCACCGTTTCTGTGCCTCGGAAAAGGCTTCAACGTTCGCTTGCAGCTCCTTTGCGGCGTCCGCCTCGGCGCTGCCGCTCGTCACAACGCCCTTGAACGCCCGGCGCAGGGCATAGTTCATCTTTTTGAACCAGTTGTCGACCGTCTGCGCAACGTCCGCGTGCTCGCTTATAAGCGCCCGCATAGCGGATTCGTCGTTTATAAACATCTCGCTTGCGTTAGCAACGATTTCATTCTGCCAATACTCGGCGCTTTGATTCGGCGCAAGCCTCTTTTCCTGTTCAACAAGCCTGCTCAGGGTTTCGCCGTTGTCCTTGTTGTAGTAATACTCAAGTAGGAACTGCTTGTATTCCTCGTAATGCTCCGGGCTGTACTTCTCCATAAAGTGCGTCAGCTCGTGAGAAAGGGTTCTAAGCATTGCCTGTTCATTGTTAAAGCCGGAGAAAAGGTCTATATAAATAGTGTCCGTTTCACGGTCATACCAGCCGTTCGCGCCCTTGCCGTCCTCGGTCTGATAAAAAACAATGTTTATGTCGGTCATTTTGGCAAACTCGCGTGCAACAGCAATGGCATATCTCTGTTTCTGCGAAAAATGCCTCTTCATATCAATGCTCTTTGCCCCGGCGTTCTTCGCCGCGTCGGTTTTAAGCTCTTTTCCGGTGATGGAGCGTGCAACGCCCTTCGGCGCAGTCGCTTTTTTCTCACTTTTGGCGCGCTTTTGCTCGTTAAGCTCCGCCTGCCGCACCTTCGCGTTCTTTATTCCGCTGCTCTTAGCTTCGCTTCTGCCCAGCTCATACGCGGTTTCAAAGGCTTTCAGCGCTTCTCCGCGAACTGCTCCGCGCTTTTCAAGGTCCGCTTTCAGCACATCAGCGGAATATTCACCGCTTTTGCCAAACTCGTAGAACTCGCTGAAAAGCTGCGCGTAGCCTTCCGGACTAAGCTTCGCCTGCAACTGCGCTATATCTCCGGAGTTAGCTTCCTCAACAAGGCTCAGGTACGCCCTGTATGTCTTGGAAAGGGCGTTTTTGTAGCCGTTGCTGCGGTTTTCCCCGGCGTAGTCGGTCACCTGTTCGCCCAGAATGTCCCTTATAGCTGCTTTTTTCTTTTCTTCAACGATTTCGGGGATGACCTCGCCTGTCTCGTAATTAAGCCCGGTAAGCTCGCTGTAAGCCTTTTTCGCCGCCTCGCTGCCCTTAATCAGCTTGTTTTCCGCCTCGGACATATTCTTGCCCTGGAAGTTCTTCTCCATCGCTGCCGCCATAACGTCAACATCGGTGTCCGCAAGGCTTTCCCCGCTCTTCTGAGCTGCTTCTTTTATGGCGTTTTTGGTTTCGGCAAGGCTGACCTGCGCTCTGGTGCTCTTTATAAGGTTCTTCCACTCTTCGGCGCTCACGCTCTCGCCGCTTTTCAGCTTATTTTGGATTGCTTTTGCGGCGGTGTTGGCTTTGCTGCCTTCGTCAGCTTTCAGCCCGCGGTCAAGAATTTCCTCACGAAGCTTTTTGTTTCTTTCCTCCGTGGCAATATCGTCCGCCTTGACCGCCTCTGCGGCCTCCTCGGCGCTCATTCCCTGCTCGGTGTATTCTTTTGCCTTTTTATTTTGGATGTCTTCTCGGGCTTTCTGAGTGGCTTCCTCGGGGCTCATGCCCTTTTTCTCATACTTCGCCGCCCGCTTCTGAACTTCGCTTTCGTCAATGTCGGAAACAAGGGAGGAGGCTATGTTGTTTTCCGCTCTCTCGCCGGATGCGCGGCTAACCGCCCGGTTTACAACCGAAGCGCCGCCGCCCATTACAGTACCGGAAATCGCTCCGCCCAGCGCGTCAAGGAAAATCTGATGCAGCGCGTCCTTGGTTGCCTGCTTTTCCGCCTCCGCTTCGCTCATGCCCTGCTGTATATACTCGGCTTTTGCCATATTGTAGTCGCTTAAATCGCCCAGCGCCTGTGCGGAAACAAGGTCGTTCCACACGGTGGTAATAGCCTCGCCGGACGCTTCAAGCCCCGCCTGTTTCAGGATAGCCTTAAGCCACTCTTTCCCGGTCTTCGGGTCGGCGTTCACCATGCCAAGCAAATGGTCAAGCGGTGCGACCTCGCCTATTACCTCACCTATTGCGGATGATACGCCGTAAGCGGCCGCCTCGTCCTCCGTAGCTCCGCGGGAAAGCGCCTCGTTTACGCTCTGTCCTGCCACTCTCGCTGCCATTACGGTCAGTGTTCCGGCGCTGCCAAACGGTGCAAAAATAAGATTTCGCGCCATGTTGTCCGCAATGGAAACGCCTGTGCCGTAAAGGAATCGCCCAACTGGGCTGTCAATATTTTGCGTAACCTGTTCCTGCAAGGCGTTGCTCCATGTGGAAGTCGCAAAGGTTTTTTCGTAGTTTATAGGAAGGCTGTCGTCCGCCCAGCCTATATCCCTCAATCCTTTTTGGAGATAAAAGCCCAATCCTCCGCCGGTGTCACTCACCGCGCCCTCCATAATGGACATTGCAGTGCCCGCCGCCGCTCCGCCGAAGCCGCTGTTCGCCATCTCCTGAGCGTCCCCGGTTCTGCTCTTTTTGTACCGCGAAGCAAGGCTGTATTCGAGTATTTCCATATACTCTTTCGCAGCCTCTCTGCCCTCGGTGTCAAAAATATAATTATAGGTGTTGCGCTCCTCATCGGTCATTTCCGACATGATTTTGCCGCTGTTTTCACTCAGCACTTTGTTCTGGCTTCTTTTGCTGTAAAGGTCGGCTTTGCTTTTTACGCCCAAAAGATTATTAACTTTACGATAATAAGGGTCGTCTATGGCATCGCTTACGGTCGCCTGATAATCGCCGTGCTCCTTAATCAGCTTTTCCTGTTCCGCTTGCCTCAAATAAAGATTGTGTTGTCTCTCAACTTGGTTTATAAAGTCGATTCTTGTTCCGGCATCTTTTATTTGCTGCCTTAAATCCTTAATCCTTTGATTTTGGCTTTCCTGCTCGGTTTTGCTGAGACGCTGCCTGCCGGTATATTTTACCCCGACGTTTTTAGTTGCTCTTTTTGACTGCTCGGAGTGAATAGCATTAAGCTCATCTCTCGCGGCAGAAACTTTTTCAAACTCGCGTTCCGTTAACTCGGTGCGTCCGGCTTTACTCGAAAGAAGGCGCTCTTCTTCTGCTTTTTTGGCATAATCGTTTTTAAGCCGAACGATGCTTGAAATTCCCACTGGGGTTACGCTCTCGCTTCCGTCTGCGTTTTTGGTTTTCGTTATTCCATACTTGTTTTTCAGGTTGGTTAGTGAAGTTAAGCCTGCCATAGCATACCTCTTATTCTTTCATTCCGTTTTTAAGCGCATAAAGATTAAACAGCTCCGTATATTCGCTTCTGGTGATTTCGCGGTTTTTGTAGCCTTCTTCAAGTGCTTTTCTGATTTCAATAGTCGGAACACCAGCGGCAAGAAGTTCTTTGATGTCATTTACGGTAGCATAATAGTTTTGAGTATGCCCCGCCGATTTGCTTGCTTTCGTGCCGTTTACACTACCGCTGCCGCTCGTCCCGTTTCCGCTTTTGCCGCTTGCGGCTGCTTTCTGCTGCGAAAGCGCAGCGCTTACGCTTTTCCAATAGTTGTCAAACGCCATCTCTTGACTTTTCCAGTAGTTTGTGTTCGCAATGTCGGCGGAGTTCCAATAGTTGCTCATATTCGCATTTTCGGTGTTCCAGTGGTTTTCAAACCCGCGGTTGTAGGCGCTGTTCTCTTGGTTGGCAAGGTAATCGACATTGTTCCAATAGTCGCTCATTTGGTCGCGGTACTTGCTGTATTCCGTATCCGCAAGGTCTTTGGTAAGCCCGTATTTATTGTAAAGGTCGCTGCCCTCCGCCTGCCACTGGTTGAACGCTCTGTCGTAATACTCCGGCACAAGCTGATTCAGGTTTTGAAGATAGGCGTTGTACTGCTGCTGTCCCACCGCTTGGCTGTAGCTGCTGCCGTAGCCTCCGGTCAGCGCCGCCGCCTGTCCCATGGTGTTCATCATCGCCATTTGCCCCTGTCCGGTGTACTGCTCCCGCGCCTCCTGATAAAGCGGGTCGCTGGAAAGGCTGTACTTGAACTTGCCCCTGTTCATTATTTGATTGTAAATATCGTTAATCTGCGCGTCATACGAAGGGGTGTATGTCGGGGTGTTTCCGTATGCCGATTGCAAAGCGGAAAGCGCCTGCTGGTACGCCCTGTCGCTCGCGGGGTCGTATCCGGAAACCGAATAGGAATAACTCGGAGCTTTATAGCTTCCCGCAAAGGAATAGCCCTTATACTCTCCGCTGTCCTGCTTCGGCGGCGTTGTCGGCTCATCCTTCTTTTTATAGCGTCCGCCTCCGCCGTCATTATAATTCACCACATTAGTGAAATGTCCTCCTGCAATCATTCTTTCTCCTCCTCCTGCAATTTATCTTTTTCAAGCTGTGCCGCGGCAATAGCCGCCACCTGCTGATATAAGCTTCCCAAAATCGGCTCTATAACCGCCGCCGGAAGTCCGCTGTCATTTACCGCATTAAAAATGCTTGTCTTAAACTCGGAAATTAACACTGTTATCGTTTTCTGCTTTTCACTCATAAAATATCAACCTCGCTTTCTGCCACAATAATATAAAAAGGGCAGGGGTATCTTCTACCCCCGCCCTTTATTTTTGTTCAAGCGCCGTTATTCGCGTGTCAAGCTGCTGTATGAATTTTGTTATCACCGGAATAAACTCGTTGTACGCCAATCCGTACTTTGTAAAGAACTCCGTGTGCGCCGTGTCAAGGTGTGTTTTCGATACAATTCCTGTCCCGCTGATTCCCGCCGTGGAAAGCGCTTCGTCCACCTCCTGTGCAATAAAGCCGTAATGCGTTGCGGTGTCCTCGCCGCTTTTCCATTTGTAGCTCACCGGGCGCAGCCCCCGCACAAGGCTTGCGCAGTCGCTCACAGAAAGGCTTGTAATATCCTTTTTCAGCTTTCGGTCGGAGCTTTGGTCTACCTTTGTGCAATAAACCGTGCCCCACCTATAACCGGCAGTGCCCATATCAATTCCCTTTGATGAATAGAAAGACGCCGAATAAATACCAATGCCGTTGCTTGCAAACCCGCGCCCAAAGACTATACCGCCGCCGCCTGTTTCAATAATTGCGTTTCCACCTTGGCTCCTGTACCAGTCAGCGTTAAACGTAGCGTTGGTATTACCCTCGGTTCCGATATACATGTTTGTTATCTGCGTAAATCTTCCGCTTGTCACCCGCTGGGATGAAAGGCTTTTAATCATCGAGTTTGTAATCAAATTGTTTGCAATCATTCCCGCCGTTACGCTAAAGCCGCTTATGGTAAGCGTCGAGCAGTTGAGCTCACCGCCGGAAATTCTGCTTGCTGAAAGCGTACCGGAGGTAATTTGGTTGGCGGAAATATTATCTATGTTTGCGCTTCCCACCTTCAAGGTGCCGTTTATAATGCTGCATCCGCCGATGGTTCCCGCCGTCGCTGTAATAGTGCCGGAAATGTTCGCGCCCTTTGCGGTGAGCAAGCCGCCGCTCGTCACGCTGAAATTGCCGCCCCCTATGTTAATGCTGCCGCCGGTGATGTTTGCGGCAGGGAAGTTTATAGCCCCGGCGGTTATGTACGCCACCTTCAAGCCCTGCTGCCAAAAGGCAATCTCGCTTGCCGTGAACGTTGCAAGCTTGTTCTTCGCAATATCAATAACTTCCTCGTTGTTTGTCAGCGTGGTGTCTATAATGCCCACGCCCACGCCGTAAACAGGCAAGCCGCTGTCATAATAGAGCAGTCCGGTCTTAATATACTGCTTCGTGTCAACGCTCCAAGTGCCCTTGTCATTGTTTATACCCGCAGTATAACCGAAAAGCTGATTTATTCCGTCGGAAGCAACCGTTATGTCGTTTTGCAGGTTTTCCGCCAGCTCGCCAAAGTCGGATATAGCTTTCATTGAGGATTTAAGCCGAAGATTTATGCTTTCGCTGTTCTCAATGGCATAGTCGGCGGTTTTTATTATAAGGCTTCTCAGCGCCGAATATTCCGCGAGCTTTCCCGCGGTTTCGTTTTCTCCCGTTCCCGCACCTTTTTCGGCGTCAACCGCCTGCGCCGCCTCCGTAAAGACGGCGTTAGCACTCCAATCCGCAAGATTTAATTGCTCTGTAAGCTGAAAGAGATATTTCTTTATGCCGAAAAGCTGCTGCTCGCCGCTCCCGGCAATTTCGGGATATGCAATTTGTAAACTGCCCATTTAATAATCGCTCCCCACTTCCAGTATTCTTGCAATGGAGTAAAGCTTAAATTCGCCGCTGCCGCTTATTTTCATTTTCAGATGGTCGCAGCGCCGCGGGCGAATGGGCAGGGTAAAGGTACGAAGATCGCTGCCCTCTATATGCCCCATATGCTCCCACAAGCCGCTGCTGTCGTACTGCAAATAGAAATCCGCCTTGCTGCCCTTTGCCATGCTCATTCGGAAATTGAACCTGCTCAAATACTTTTTGTCCGGGTATTCAAAGCCGATTACGCCGCTTTCCGCGAACCACTCAACGCTTGCCTCCTCCGGCGTTCCCGCAGTGCCCTTAATCGTGAGCACGCGCCCATCCGCCGTGAGCATATACAAATCGTTGCCCTTTTCGGTGAACGCCGTCGCTTGAGCACCGTCCTCCTTTATCCATATGCTTTTGAGCACGTCATAGGCGAACAGGTTCCATTCTCCGTGCTCATTTTTCATGGAGATATAGTATTTATCCCCGCATGAGCCCGCATGAGCATCAGAAAAATGCTCATTTCCAAGCGCCGTGCTCACCGTCTGCGGCAAACTTCCGTCAAAGGCGCACACATCTGTTCTGCTCTTGTAATAAAGCACCTCATTAACTATTGCAAGGCTGCGCTCGCTCCCCCGCTGAACGCCGCGGCAGTTGATGGTCACCACCTGATGAGCACCGGAGGCGGAGGGATAAATCTTATGCACGCAGTCCTCCTTGAAAAAGAGCGGATAGCCGAGGTGTGTAATCGCACCTGTGAATCTTCCGTCCGTGCCGACCCCCGCGCTCCATGCGTCCGTAGATACTCCGAGATAACGCCGCCAGTTCTTAAAGTCCCCCAGCACGCAGCAGTAAAGCTCGTTTACCGTTTTGCCGTTCACAACTCCGTACTTGCAGCCCCAAAGGCGGTTACCGCACTCCGTTACAAAATCCATTTCCGGCACTTCCCGCGCAATTTTAAGAGTGCCGCTTGTCTGGGTAACAACGGCATCCAAAAGCCCTATAACCGTTATATAGTTTTCGCCGCAATCATAGATAACCACCGTTCCGTTAAGCTTCTCAATCTGTTTTTTTACGCTCTCGCCGCTGCCCTCCGGAGCCGCCGCGCCGCTTATAGTCACTCCGTCGTACTTGGAAAGCCCTGTGCCTATCCCGGCAGCGCTTATCTTTACATATACAGTGGCGACCTCCGCCCATATATTTGTTGCGCTGCTGTAAACCTTAAGCACGTGATTGTCGTTGTTGCTGGTATCAAGCCAGTATTCCGCATTAGCGGGGTTATCCGGCTCAGTGTCGCCTACGGTCTTAACGGTGATTGTATCGCCGTTCATCTTGCAGATCTGATAGGTTATATTGCCGGAAGCGGCAGAAATGCTGTTCGTCCTGCCCATATAGCCGTTGTCCTCAAAATTTTCCGTATTGAAATAAATGCCGTCCGGGAATATGCAAAGGTAAGCCCCCATGCTCAAAAGGGCCTTTTCGCCCTCGGATATATGCACATTCGGCATATAGTTCGCCATCGAAATATTGTTGTAGTACAGCACGCCGTCGTTTATGTACGCGATAGCGTCCTTTGCAATAATCCCCTGCGGCTTGTCAAGCGTCAGATAAAGCCCGCGCTTGCCGCGCTGGCTCATAACCGGGTAATAGTCGGAGGTCAGGTTCTTTGTGTCGTACCACTCGCCCTCCGCTATTCTCAAATTGTGATTGTACCCGCCGAAGGAATCGAACATCTGTCTTGACTGGCTCGTTTCCTCAAGCGTAGAGTAATACGGCATATTCCGTTCCTCCTTAAAAAAGAAAATGCGGAAGCACCTGCAGCGGCATGTGCGTTCTCGTGTAATAGCTCGAAAAATTGTTATAAGCGTCATTAAACGCTGTAATGTTTTGATTATATTTGCCGATTTCCATATTGTTTTTGTTTACCATGGCTTTAAGGTAGTTGATATACACTTCCTCCGCATCCGGCTCTTTTACCAAAAGCTCCGTCGTGGGCTCCGTCGCCGCCGTGTAGCCCTCAAACTTCGCGCCCTCCGAAAGTCCCTCATGGGTCAAAAAGACCTCTCTCCAAATCTTCATGTCAAGCTGCGAAAGCCACCCTATCATATCCTCCACAGTGTAGGTGTTCGGCTCCATGCGCTGTGTTTCTTCAAACGCTTCCTGTATGGTCATCTGTTTCCCTCCGCTTCAAAAAAAGGGCACTTGTGTGCCCCTGTTATTTCACCATTGCGCCCTGCGCCGCAAGCTCGTCGCTGTGGCGGTATGCGTAGCTTTCCGCATCCATCGCTCTGCGAAGTTCAGCGGCAACCTCGGGCGGCACCATGCTTGTCTGTCCTGCCGGGAGAATAAAGTTTTTGCCGTTTACAGAAACGAATTTGTCGCCCTTTTCGTAGGGGATAGTAACCGGCACTCTTTCCTCTTTAGCCTGCTTGGTTTCTTTAATTTCTGCCATAAAAAAGCCTCCTAAAAAATGTGGGAGGGAGAAGCCTCCCTCCCTGTGGTTTAACTTATCAAAGGGTTCCGTTGGCGCTGTCGCTTGCGGAATAGCTGCTGCAGCTCATTACACGAACAAGGCGCTCGGGATAAAGGAACGCAAATCCGGTCTCGAACTTGTAGCCGATGGTGCTGAACTGGTTCAGAGGACCGCCCGCCTCATCCTTATCGTGAATAATCATCTGCAGGTTGCCGCCTGCGGGGTCAATCATTGCGTATGCGTTTGCGCCGAAGAAGAAAGTCGCATAGGTCACACCGCTTGCGGCGTTCTGATACGCCGAAGTAGCACCGAGAATAGGCGCGTCTGCATTTTCGATAAAGCGCACGCCCTCAAGCTGGCCGATTTCTCCGGTGAAGATTTCGGTGGTCGCATCATACTTGTGCGCATCTTCCCACTGGGGGTCATTACGAAGATCCTCTGCCACAGAGGGGTGAATTACGGCAACATAGCTGCCGTTAATCTTCGGCACCTTGTCCTTCTTCATTTTGGTAACGACCTTTTTAATCATCTTGCGGGTGAGCAGAGACCAGCTCGCGGCGGTTGCGCCCATAAGGGTGGGACCGGTGGGAGTGCCCACAACCGCGTTGCCGCTGGTGGTGTTGACATTGTCGCAATAGATTACGTTAGTTCCGGTCATAAGGAAATCACGAATAAGGGTCTCGTCGGTCTCGTTGTAGCTTGCGCCCATCTCCTCGGTGGCGGCAAGAATAACATCGTCATATCCGCGAAGCTCGAGCTTATCAGACACGGTTACATAAGTACCGTACTGGTTAATGCTCGCTTCAACGGCGGTCATGCCCATTTTCTGACCGGTGGGGATTACACCTTCCTGAAGCTTTTTAGCTTTTTCGAAGGTGTTGAACTTGCGCCACTGGGCCTTGCCTGCGTGCTTTGCGGGAAGCGCCTGATGCTGTGCGAACTGGGCGTAGTATCTGCCCATTCTGGTGTTTTCAAGCAACTCGGTGTCGTAAAAATCCTTAACAAGAGGGTTAAGTGTGGGGTTTCCGCTGCCGAATGCCGTTTCCGCTCCGGTGTAAGCGTTGACGTAGTTTTGGGTGGTATTTACGAGAGTACCGCCGGAAACCTTAAAGTAAGTGCCTTCGTCTGCAAACATCTGCAGACCGAAATAATCAAAAGTATTCATATTTTCTCCTTTCTTTGCTCAAAGGAGAAATCCGCATTATCTGCCGTACTGAACAAAGCTGCCGTCCGGCATGAGGATTGCTCCCTGAGCTGCCGCCTGGCGAATGCGCCTTTTTATGCTTTCGCGCTGCTCAGGCGTGTAATCACGTGGGTTTTGTTCGGATAATACGGAACCTGCCTGCGTGGTTGCGGTGTTCTCGGTGGGTCTGCGCTGCCCCGCCTGAATACTGTTCGCAACGGCCGCTTTGGTCTGCGCTGCTGCCGCCTGCACTGCCGCTCTCGCCTGCTGTGCCTGCGCCTGCTGAATTTCCTGTCGGTGCATAGCGAAGTATGCGTCCTCTACGGAAAGCCCCACATTAGGGGAAGTGAGCCTTGCAAAGGTCGGGTCGGAAAGCTCCGCCCGAAGGTCAAAGTCCGGAACGGTAGCTTTGAAAACCTGTGCCTGCATCTCAAGCTTCTGCAAATGCTCCGCGATGGCTCTCTGCTCGCTGTTTTCCCGTTCCATAGCGTCAGCTCTTGCCGCCTTGCGCTCAAGGTCGGCAATGTGCTTCGCCACTTCGGCGGAAACGCCAAGCTCAAGCCCTCTCTTTTCGTAGTATTCGTTGTCTCCGCTAACGGCGTTTGTCAGCGCGTCAATGTCAAGCTTTTCGGGGTCTGTAGCATCAATGCCATACCTCTGTGCAACAATGCCCAAAAGCCCGTTTAGCTGGTCTTCGCGCTGCTTGTACTTCTGTACACGCTTCTGCACCATGTCCTGCATCTGCCGATTGTACTCGGGGTCTTTTTTGATTTCGTCCCAAGTCATCCTCTGCGGCTGCTGCGCGGTGTCTCCGTTATCCGTCTGCTGGGGTGGTTCACTTCCGGTCTGTGCAGCGGCGTCCTGCTGCACGGTGTTTTGCGTGTTCGGCGCATTTACAACCGTGTTTTTGTATTTCGCCCGTATTTTCTCCGGCGGAACTCCCAGTGCTGCAAGCACATCTGCCTGCGTCTGTGGCTGCTGTCCGGCGGCGACAGCTCCGTTATCGCCCGCGGCGCTTCCTTCTCCTGCTCCCGCTCCGGCGGCTGCTCCGCCATCGGCAAAAAGCTGTAGGTAACGCAATTCATTTGTCTGCATAAAGATGCCTCCGTTTTATTCTGCGAGTTAGGCTCGCGGCTCCTTGTATCTCCACTATAAAGGCAATGCGGGGGCACTCTCTACCCCCGCATTAAAAATTTTTTCAATTTCTTTCTATGTATCGCACATACTCCGGCGATTGTTCCGCTATATGCTTAAACCCTCCGCAAATATACGACAAAATCTGCTTTATTTCATACTCGTAATCCGGTCGTGCGTCAACGGAAATTTCCGCCCTGCCGTTCTCCATTACTATTGTCGGCTCAAGCGCCTTGTCCTCTCTTACAAGGCGCCTTGCGGCCTCCTCAAAAGTCCACGCAAGCGCCGATACTCCGGCGCAAATGATGTCTTTGCCTTCTTCTGCAAAGCCTGCGTGCCCCTTGATAATAACCGTGTTAAAGCGTGAATAATAGGTAATTTCAATCATAGCTTATTCCTCCGGCTGGCTTGCCTTGTTGCTCTGCGCTCTGGCATTCTTTACGCGGGTGTGCTCCTCGCTTTCAATGCCGGAAACGTTGTCGCTCTGCGGCAGGCTTGCCGCCTGCTCACTGCCGCCCGAAGCCGCCTCCATCGGCTGCCCGGTAATCTGCGAAGCAAGCCCCTGTACTATATCCGTCCTGCCGCTCGTCTGTGCAAGAGAGAGCGCAAGCTGCTGATAAAGCAATAGCTGCTGATACATCGTGCCGTTCTGCGCTATCATCTGCGAGATTTTGTCCTTGTCGTCAAAATCCATCATTTCAATGCACGCAAGTGCTTGGTCAGCAAGCTGCGGATTGAAGAATCCAAGCTGGAAAAACTGCAAAGCAAGCTCGTTCTGCGCCACTTTGGTATATACATTCTTTTTCTGCGCCGAAACCTTGATGTCAAACACCGGCAGGCGGAAGCCCAAATCAATGCTGCCGATGCTGCCCTGATACTGCGCCTGCAGCTGTGCGTTGTTGTAGCTTATGTACTCCTCCGCACCCCGCTGCCCGATAATGCGGAAGGTGCGCGGCATATCGTAGAACTGCCGTATAAGCTCGATTTGCAGCTCATTTATGCGCCCGAACGCCCTGTATGAGGAAAGAGTGCTTGCTCTGCTGCCCTTGCCGCTTGCCTCCTGCAATGCGGCAATGGCGGAGGCTGCCGTAACGCCGGAGGTTGCCTGTCCCGTGGCGCTCTCGGTGTTGCCGGAGACCTGCCGCAACTCTTCAATTTTTGCGTTGTAGTAATTGAGGCTGTTTGCCTGCAATGCGGTCGTGCTTATGGGAACAATGTCTGCGCTCGCGCCGCTGTAATGTACAATCGGCTTGCGCAAATCCATAAATTCGCCTTCATTGATTCCGCCGCCCTGCTTGCTCAGATACCGCGGCGTGCTGTTCGCAACGGCGTTGTCCACCATAGCCTTGCCCATGGTGTCAATCTGCTCCTGTGCGCCCTTGCAAAGGTCAACATATCCATACCCGCATGGGCTGCCCTCGATAGGGAACAGCACGTCAAACACAAACGGATATTGCGCATGGTCGTATATGCCCCGCTCCGATGCAGGAAGCCCTGCCGGAACTTGCACAACCTCCGCTGCGCCGGTCTCAGGGTTTACCATTGTCTGTGGCTTTGTGGGCTGCTCCGTGTCATTCTCGGTGGCGTACAATACAACATCATTGACAAACTTGCAGTAATGCAGTACGCGCTTTCCTTGGCTGTTGGCGGTGTGATAGTACACCTCTATAACCGTGCTCTTGTCCGTGGTGTCCACGCGGTCGTCGTAAAGGAACTTTGCCGGAGAAAAGCTGCTCTGCGCCGCGAACTTGTCCGCATACTGCGGGTACCGCCCTTTCAAAATGGCATTGTCCACGAGCTTTGTGGTGAACACATAAAGGCTGTCCTGAATGTCCTTTATGCCGGGCTCCCAAAAGATGTTGAGCAGGTTTACATTGCTTATGCTGATGTCGCCCAAGCCGTTAAGCTTATTTTGATCCCACACCACGGAATAAACGCATGTGCCTGTCTTAAGCTTCTGCCACTGCGCCTCGTCGTATACCTCCTCAAAGTGGTTCTGTTCAAGTATGCAGGGGAGGATGGAGGACAGCCGCTTTGCCTCCTCCTTGTCGCCCTGCTCCCTCGGCAGAATGTTAGGCTCAGGGTATGCCTCGATAGCGTCCGCATGCTTTGATACAAGTACATTGTGCAGCCATCCGGAGGCGTTCCGCAGCTCTCCCGGCTGCTCTATGCCGTCCTTAACCCGCGCAATCTGGTTGTTATGCAGCTTCCACCACTCCTCGCTCTCGATAACTCGGGATTCCAGCCGGTGCTTGCCGCTCTTGTACTTTTCAAGCACCTGCATAAATGCCGAAAGCTGCTCCTTGCCTATCTTCGGGGCTTTTACTTCCACCGCAAGGTTTTGTAAATCAAGATTGTTGTTGTCCATTGCGTCCTCCTCACATAAAAATGCCGTATGGCCTTATTGCATCCGCTTTCTGGTTCAGCGGGTCGAAGTAGTCCAGCGGGTTGTACTCCTTGTCCAGGACGTTTTTCCGCGGGCTTATGATGTGCTCCATCAGGCAGTATTTAAGCTCGTCAAAGATGTGGTCTTCCATGTCTGTGTCCACGTCCTCGACGTTTGCCTCATCGTATACCAGCGCCGGAATAGTGCGTATAAAATTCTTGCAGGTATCAAATATTTGCAGCATGCAGTCTCCGTTTTGGTCAAATGCAAAGCGGTAATGCACCTGCATAAGCCCCGCAAGGCGGGTGTTGTCCCCGGGCGAAAACGCCACATAATACGGTGGCTGCTCCATCAGCTCCGCCACGCTCTGCCCGCGGCTGCGGTCAAAAATCGAAGGGTCGGCCACGCCTATAATCTGCCGTCCTTTAAGCAAGGGGTCGCTGTCCTCGATTTCGCGGATGTTCTTCGCGATTTCCGCGGGGTTTATCTGCAAACCGCGGTTCGGCGTGCCGGTGCAGCCGTAGTACTCCCTTATGCGGTACAGCTTGCCCTGCTCGTCCGCCACATACCAGCCGACAGAAAACGGTCTTGTGTATCCAAAGTCGAACGCCCGTATGCAAAGCCAGTGCCGCGGCGGCATAAACGGCTTAATTACATGCGTCCACTTGCCGTCTATGTAGTGGTCGGTGTCGTTCCTCCACTCCCGGAAAACCTGTCCGTCAAAGCTGTCCCAGCTGCCGTACAAAAGCGCATTTCGCTCCGCCTCCGGCATCGACGCAAGGCGCATAAGATATTTCGGGTCATTATCAAGCAGCTGCTGATTGTCAAACACTGTTGACGGAACAAAGGTGCTGCTCATCCATTCCTCTTTCACCGAGCCGTCGGGGTACTTAATCTTTTCACTTCTCCACACCGTTTCAAGCGGCTTTCCTGCGGTGATAAAGCGCTCCTTCACCCAAGCGTGACCCACGCCGCCGGGGTTAGCAGTAGCCCGCACATACACCCTCGTTCCCGGACCGTTCGGGCGGTTACGCGAGTGCGCCAAATAGTCGTATATCTCGTATGTAAATTGTGTCAGCTCGTCAAAGCCTATAAAGTCATACGGTTTGCCTTGAAAATTATACTTGTCCTTGTCGTGCTGGCAGGACGCGAAGATGATCACCGCGCCGGAGGGGAACCGCCATGTATGAGTGGAGCTGTTAAATTTCGCCCCCGGATAGCAGGCAGGGTACAGCTTGTATGTCTTGCCTATCAAGTCCTCAAGCTGCGGGTATGTGCGCCGGACTATAAGCCCCCGGTAGTACGGTATATCCACCTGCCGGAGCGCTTCCGCCACCAGCGCGTCACTCTTGCCGCCCCCGGCTGCGCCGCCGTACAGCACCTCATCCTCAAATCGGCTCATAAAAATAGCCTGCTTCGGCTGCGGCTGCCACAAAACACGGTGCTCAAGCTCCGTGCTCGCCGTGCTCAAACTTGTGCCCAAGCTTTTCACCTCCGTGCTCAAAATATCATTTTCGTGACCTCACGAAAATGATCCGTGCTCATTCCGTGCTCATTCCGTGCTCATCACCATTTTCTCCGTGCTCATCGGTGCTCAAATCCGCAGCAGGCGGTTTTGGCGTTTCCATAATCGCCGGAATCAAGCAAACGCCGTGCTCAAAGGCTCCGCCGTCCGCGCTCAAGCCTTTTTCCATCCGCTCACGCTCGATTTTAACTCTTTCCTTTGCCAGCTCCCGGGCTTCCCGCTCCGCGGCGGTGGGGATGTCGTAGTAATCCCGCATAATGGAAACAACTTCCTTTATTATGGCGGTGTAGTCCCTCGCCGTCCTGCTGTCGGTGTATCCTATCAGCTCGGCTTTGTCCTCGGGCGCACAGTCGTCGAGCTGCTCCCACGCCTTTTCCGCGCGTTTAAGCCCCAGCGCAGCGACGTTCCCGGCGGTATTAGCAGCGGAAATCAGCTTTGCAAGGCGGTCTGCCTCCTTTTTAGCGGCTTTTTTTATCGCAGTATCAGCAACTTTGCGGCGATACTCCTTCCGCTGTGCCACCCATCCGCCTTTTGCGCATCGTCGTGACACATACTGCGTTTCCAGCCCATACTCGGCGGCAAGCTTTGCTGCGCTCTTTTTTCCGGTTACATACTTTTGCCGTATCTCGTCCCAGTCAATCCCCTTTGGTGCTGCCATAGCAGATCCTCCTTTCGTTTTGTCTGAATTTATCGTATATATCTTTGCCGCCCGTTCTCTACCCCCGCCCTCAAAAAAGCCGCCGTAAATTTTTTTGAAAAAATTTACGAAAACCTATTGACAATATCACCGCGGGGTGATATAATGTAGACGTGCTCAAGAGAGAGCGCATTTCAATCCACAAAAAAAAATTGACAAAAGGAGAAAACACAATGAAAATCAACACCTTCGTAGAGAAAATTATCAGCTTTGAAAATTTCGAGGACATCGAAAGCAAATACAGCAGATATGCAGAAGCTGTACGCGCAGGCATTTCCGCACTGCTGTCCGAAGCAAAAAAGGTTGACCTCGATATGTACGCTCCCTTGTATGACGCGCTTATCGACTGCACCGCCACCGCTCCGGCTCAGTGGGAAAACCCCGAGACACAGGGAGAATTTTACGGCGACCTGTACCGCCGTATGCAGCCGCACGGTGAAGCCCTTGCTGATGAAGCGGTTGAGCTTTGGTCTCATCTTTACACCCCGGATGGGGAGTACATCGACCGTCAGTCTTGGGATAAAGCACACTACGCAGACGAGTACGCCCTTGGCTTTGTCCTCGGAGCTGCTAATGCCGCTATGCTCCTCAGCTCCGGCAAAGGTGAAGCCTTTGAAAGCGACGAAGACATCCAAAACGCCGAATTTTTTGAAGCCGTCTCCGACGAGCTTTACACGGTGGCTCGCCCTTTGATTTGGAGCATCACCGCGCAGCGCGAAGCAGAAAGCACAAAATAATATATAGCCCCGCCGGAGCGGGGCTTTATTACAGAAAGGAGAACCCCGATGCGCACCGAAGCACAGAAGCGCGCCGACGCTAAATACAAATCCGAATCGACCACAAGGCTTTTTGTCGAGCTCAATAAAAATACCGATGCAGACATCATTGCCCGGCTTGCGGAAATGCCGAGTAAGGCAGGGTACATAAAGCAGCTCATCCGGCAGGACATGGCTGCGAAATAATTTTTTATTTTCTATTGCGCTTTTGCAAAAAAGCTGATACAGTATAGGTGCAGCAAAAATGTAATAGGTATGTTTTCTTTTTCAAATTTTATCCTCTATCTAAGCAAAAACCCCGAAGGTTAATCCTTCGGGGCTTTTGTTATTTCTTATTCTTTTTTGCCAGGTCAAAAATTTTGTGAAAGCATTCTCCGCACAGGTCAACGTATTTGTAATCTCTCACCGCGTGAAGAATGCCGCCTTCTTCTTTGTACCCGAAACGCTCCCACGTTGCCTCGTACTTTCCCTCATAAGTTGTTTCTTTTCCGCACATATCGCATATATAGTGCTCAACTGTTGCCATTATAAAACCTCCTTATCTTTTGCATAACCAGCAGGGGCTTTCCGTTGCCCCTGCTAATTACTAATCGCAAGCTGTGTTTAAGCTTTGTTTCCTGCCAATGTATTACTTCAAACAAGGTTAGCAGTTGAACCGCCTCCAATTTGTCAGCAGTTGAACTCGCCATTCTTTTCTTCCTCCCATTTGTCAAGGTCGATTCCCGCCTCTTTAAGCTTTCGGCTGCAAAGCCAGGCTTCGTCCTTTTCGCCCATTTCGTAGTGGTTTATGAGGGCTTTAAGGTTCTCGCCGAAAGCGTCAAAATACCGTTTCAGGCGCTTTTCGCCAAAGCCGAAGGTCTGCATCAGCGTCCAAAGCACAATCGCGTCTATCTCGTAGGCGTGCTTTCTGTCGTGCTCCGCAAGCTCGCGGCGGATTTCTTTTTTCATCACTTTTCTTTGGCAGGCGGTCATTCCGCCGTTACACGCTCGAGCTTTCATTTTCGTTCCCCCCATTCGTCGGTTATGCGGACTTCAATTCTCGGGTGCTCTTTGTCGACTTTAAAACTCGGAGTATAATTTTCGATGTATTTCCAGCCGTCGTCGTGGATAATCTGAAGCTGCACCATAGCGTCCTCGATAACTTTAATCGCAAACGCCGCCACATTGCTTTTGTCTCGGCGGCGGTCAGGCTCGTAAAAGTCGTAGTATATCCATACCGGCTTTGTAAACTTGGCTTTGCATTGCTGCTTCGCGCTCCACATGCAGCGCTCCTGAGCTATGCGCTTCATCTGAGCCCCGCTGTAAGCGTTGCGTCTGCAGTCCAGCGTGTAGTCATTGAGCCCCGGAAGCTTGCCGTTTATCGTAAACTTTGCTTTCATTCCTCGCCCTCCGTCGGCGCGTATTTGTCTTCAAGCATGCGGTTCATAGCGCATTTTGTGTAATCCCCGGCGCAGTAACGCCGGAAGTAGCGCAGCGCGCGCGCCGCGGTAGGGAACACTATTTTCATCACCGTTCCGCTCGGCGCGCCCTCGCAAAGCAGCGTTTTGTCTGCGTCGCTCCGATAAAAGGGACACTTCGCCTCGGAAAAATGCTTGCCCTTGCTCATTCGGCGTCACCTCCTCAGCTTAAAAGGGGTAATCCTCGTCCGGGAACTGCACCTGCTCCCACTCCTCGGCTGGGTTCGTCGGAAAGGCGGCTGTGTGGCTCTGTATCGCATTTTCGTTTGTAGGCGGCAAAGTTCCCGCCTTTGGTGCAAAAGTCGCTCCTTGCCCGTCTGTGTTCGCGCTCGGCGTATTTGCGTCCTGTTTCTTCTTCTGCGGTACGAACTCGGCGGCATTTGCCATCATATAAGCGCGCTTGTGCTTGCTGCCTTCATTGTCCGTCCAGACGCTCGTCCGGATTTCGCCGCAAAGAATTATCGGGTCGCCCTTGGCAAACCATTTTTCGATAAATTCCGCTGTGCTGCGCCAGGCCTCTATGTCGATCCAGTCCGTGATACGCTCGCCGTCCTGCTGATACCGCCTGTCCACCGCCAAAGGGAATTTTATGACCGATACTCCGCTCTGGGTCTTTTTAAGCTCGATGTCGCTTCCTATCCTTCCGCATAAGCACACATAATTCATCTCGTCCTCTCCCATCTGATTTTTATTTCCTCCGGCTCAAGCCCCGTGTCCTCGTACCGGGAAAGCTTCTCGTACATCAGCTCCGTGCTGTCCGCCTCTCCGGCAGCGATATAAGCCCTAAGCCGCGCGGCTATCTTTGGGTTTGTCATCCTCCGGATTTCTTTTCCCTCCGCCGGAGCGGGTGCGGTTTTTGCTATGGGGCATCCGTCGCACCTGTCTTTGCTCATATTGCACTGTATGTTTTCGTCCTTCGGGCATTGCCGGAACCTGTATTCGTTCATATTCTCCTCCTTTCAAGGCTTGGCGCGGCGAATGTAGAGCCCTTGTGCTCCAGCACACAGACCTCCACCATGCAGCCGTAGCCTTTGCGGCACTCCGCGCATTTGCCGATCCTGTTGCACTCGCTCTTGCCGCAGTCCGGGCATTTCTCGCAAAAAGCGTCAATTTCGTCCTTCGTCATCATCGTGCTTTTCCTCCTTTTCGATCCTGCGCATTTTCACAAGCTCGGTCATTTGGATTTTTTCGGTCATTTTGTCCATCATCCATATCCTCCAAAGCTCTTTCAGCATGCTCAGCACGCTCCAAATCGCCACGCCCAAAACCGTTCCTGCCCAAAATTCAATCATTTTCCTTCGCCTCCCCAGATGTATGCTTTCCAGCCGATGGTTTCATCTTTGATAACAAGCGTAAAAGACTCGACCTTGTGCGCTAAGCCATCATCGTGCAAGTTGGAAATGCCCTTAATTGCATCTTCAAGCGCCTCGAGAACCTTGCCGACATTGTCATTGTCATCGCACGGATCAATCTTTTTGTAGTGCCCGTAGCACTTCGGCTGTGGTTTGTCGGAAGCAACGCGCATAATTGTCGTGTTGCCCTCCTTGCCGATGGTTTCAAATTTTCGGTTTTCTTTTGCATCTGCCATTGTCGTGCCCTCCAATAGTTTTTTTATTTCGTCAAGGGCTGAGTTCCAGCCCTTGCACAATCCTGCGTCATAATAGAATTGCTCGTTCCAATCAGGAACGCCCATGTAATGAGTCAATAGCTCTTCAAGCCCCTTTTTAAGTGCCTCATATTGCTTGAGCTCGTCGTTATATTGCTTGAGCTCGTCGTTTGCATATTTTGCCCTTAGCATCAAATATCCAAGACCCTCCTGTATTTGGTTGTGGCATTCAACTATCTTTTGATCCATCGTTCTGTACCTCCAATAATTTTTTCATTTCATCAAGGCAGTCGTTCCAGCCTCGTGCTCTGCCCAGTGCGTAGCCTGTATCGTACCAGTCCTCGCAGGTGACGTGGGTAAGCCCGCTCAGGGCTTCCCTCACCTCGCTTTCGTTGAACCGCAGCCTTTCAAGCTCGTCCAAAGTGATGTTTACGCCCTGCTCTACCATAAGCTTTCTGATTTCGCCGAGCCAATATTGTGTATCGCTTTGCAGTGCTGTGTACCAGTCAGTCTCTTTGTGGACAGTGGCATTTCCATAAATGCGTCGCTGTCCACTATGCTCATTCAAAAGCACCTTTTTTCAGCCATAAGGCGTGCCCTCCTTTATTGCTTTTGCTCCTCGTCGTTCATGACTTCGCCGTTCTCGTCCACCTCCACATAGGGGATCTCCTCGGCGGGAACGCTGTACATATCCGCGTCAATCTCGGTTTTAATGCTTTCGTCCTGTGCCGCCGCCCGAACAAAGTCGGATTTAAGGGGTGCGTATTTCAGCACTTTTTTCAGCACTGTCTTTTTCGCCATTTCGTCGAAGTTCGTCTGCCACGGTCCGCTGCCGTATGCCTTGGAGTATTTTTTGGCGTGCGCCTGCACATCCTCTATGCTCATCACGTCAAAGCCGTATCCGCCGTCCTTGGTCTTAAACATTGCATAGTAGCAGATAACCTTGCCTCTGTTCGCCCTCGCGGGAATGTGCCGAAGTCTCGGCTCCATGCCCAGCTCATAGTCAAAATCGTCGTTCTCGTAAACCTCGTGCGCCTGGATAATGCTCACCTCGCCGCTGCGGTATGCAAGGTCGATAAGACCTTTATAACCGAGCTGGAACTGGCATTCCGTCACGCCCTTGCGGCGGTTGTCATAGGGGAGCAGATATGCCTGTCCGAGCGCGGTGTTCGGCTCGACGCCCAACTGTGCGGCTGTCATCATCGCGCCGAGGAAGCTCTGCGGTGTGCACTGCTGAAGCTTCGGCGTGGAGGAAAGTGCGGTGAGCACCATTCGGCTGAACCGCTCCGGCGTGATTACGGAGGGAAGAGCTCTTTTAATCTGTCCCTCCATCACCTTCATGTAATCCTGCAAGGTTTTTTGTCCGTTGTTTTTTGCCACCTGCTTGTTTGCCTGTGCGGCAATAATTCCGTTAGTTTCTGCTGTCATTGTACTTAGCTCCTTTCGGTGATTTTGAATGCTCTGAATGTGGATGTTTTGAAAAACTCCTGCGGAATTGCGCCGCAGGCCTGCTCGTATTTTTTGCGGTCAAAGGTGCTCCGGCTCTGGCTTTTCCAGCTTACGCTGTAATTGCCCGCCTCGCCTTTTTCCGCGCTGCCCATAAAGCCCTTGATGTAGTTTGCCTGGGTGTCTCTCTGCTCCTCAAGCTCCTTTATCTGTCTGCCCAGCGCGTTGTAAAGCTCAAGATTTGCCGCAAAGCCGGAAAGGTCAACCGTTCTGCCCTCATCCGATTCCGGGAATACCGTCCTAAGCGCCTCTGTGGTGGCCTCTGCACCGTCAATCGCCGGAGGTGCGTTGTGGGTCACTCTCTCCCAAAAGTCGGCTTCCACCGCCATCAGGGCGGAGCACTCGCTGTCCTCCCGCTTTACCTCGAACCAGTAAAAGCCCTTGCCGAATACCAGCGCCGCCAAATACCAGTGGTCGGACTCCGTTACCGCCATGTAGTGCGTCATTTGGCAAAGCCAGGTTTCCGGAAAGCTTCCGTTCTCCAAAAGCTTTGCGTACTCGTAATTGCTTGTGGTCTTGCATTCAAGCCCTGCGTTCTCGCCGTAGACCATACGGTCAACGTTGGCGTGGGCAAAGGGGAATTTGTCGTTGCGGATGATGTAGTTGCACCGGTGCACCTTTTTACCGGTCGCCTCCTCAAAGCGGCTTGCGACGTACTGCTCAAGGTCGTTGCCCAGGCGGACGGCCTCCCGGTCGCTTATGTCCTCCGGCACAAGCTTTCCGCTCTTCTCCGCCCACAGGGCGTAGGGGCTGTTCCACTTGTTAAAACCAAGGATTGTTCCGGCGTCGCTGCCTCCTATGGATTTGTTTCTTTCTGCAAGCCATTCTTCGCGGCTCATGTCCTTAATCGGTATTTTTGTAAGCATTGAAATTATCCTCTCTGTATAATTTTTTTGTTAATATTTTCAATCGTAATACGGTTCCATGCCAAAGCGATAGCAGAAACTTTTCCGCTCTCCCATCTTGCCGAAAGCTTTGTCAAAGGTTTCTTCTTTCTGCGCCCGCAAAAGCTTTTTCAGCTTCTCCGGGTCATTGCAGTAATGTGTGCATTCCTCCGGGTCGCATCCGCGCAGCATGCCTGTGTCTATGCAGTAGTGGCACGCAAGCGTTGTGCTGCAATGCTGTAATTTGCGGTGATGTATGCAGCCCTTGCACCTTTTCGCCACGGCTTTACGCCCCCCTTTTCATTTCGTTTAGGCGTTCCCTTGCTCTGATGCGCTTTCTTTCTCTTTTTTTAAGCGCGTCGCTTATCCTTATGTCAGCCAGCAGCAGCGCCGTCAGCCCCAGCACAGCCCCGATACCCTCGCCCAGGGAAAGATTCTCGTTGTCTACTCCTCCAATAGCCCCGAATATCAAAACGATAAGCCCGAAGGCGATAATCGCCGTTATAACGTCAATCCTTTTCATTTCGTCTGTACCGTCCTTTCTGTTCCGGCGGAAAGAAAGTAAATATTTCTTCCGGCTCCCGCCCCAGCAGCTCAAGCAGCTTGTACGCCTCGTCTGTGGTAAAGCTCCCTCTGCCGTTAAATCTGTTGCTTATGTAGGGCACGCTGCGTTTTATAACTTTTGCAACATCCGCCTCGGTGTACCGGTTCGCAAAAAGCTCCGTTTCAAGCCTGCTTCGGCGATGCGGCGCCTTTTTAGCCATCGCCGCCGCCTCCCTCTAAAAATCTCACGAACGCCCGGCGCGGTATGCGTACCTGCTTGCCGCCCTTGCCGAAGAGCATCACCGGAAAGCCAAGGGTTTCCGGGTGCTCCCGCGCCGCCCTGCGTATTGTCGTTCCGTTGATTTTAAGAAGCTTCTCCACATCCTGCACCGTCAAAAGCTCCTTGTCCATCCTCTTTATATCATCAAGCGTTATCATTCCTCTACCTCCTCAAACTCGCCGTTTTTAAGCATATACCAAGTGTCTGCTTTCAGCTTTTCGCCGTCGATTTTGGCAGTTTTTACGGTCTTGATGTGCCAGCCGTCGCCCATACGCACCCACTCAGCAAGCATTATCCACGAGCCGAGGCAGGCTTTAGCTTTGCCCTCTATCCCAAATGCGGCGGCAATCGCATCTTTGCCGCCCACGGCGGCGTGACCCCAGTTACCCTGTGCGGCGGCGTGTCCACCGTCACCCTGTGC